>Ga0164315_10000379_pt1 | contig 30474 bp, 31 predicted proteins | sample GuaBasSedimGuay6_FD_113737 | JGI IMG/M metagenome (GOLD analysis project Ga0164315, IMG submission 113737) | Subseafloor sediment microbial communities from Guaymas Basin, Gulf of California, Mexico - Guay6, Core 4569-2, 0-3 cm | ecosystem: Environmental > Aquatic > Marine > Hydrothermal vents... | reverse complement strand
TCTGAATTTCTAACTGAAATGATTTTTGTTGAAATATTTCAGTCGCGTGGGCAGCAAAAACACGCTACCCACCCTACATTTCTAACTGAAATGACTTTTGTTGAAATATTTCAGTCTATTATTTGGGTTAGATTCAATTTATAACTTATTGATTTTTAAAGAACATAACGTTTGATTACCTGCCTTTTCAAACGTGGAGTCGCATTATAAATCAAAATCAATTTTTTTTGTGTTTCAAATGGTTACGATTGATTACAGTTTATTACAGTTGGTTACAGTTGGTTACAGTTGGCAATTTGTGTCAATTTTTATTTTGCGAATGATGTGTTCTTTAACAAGATAAGGTATTGATTTTGTTCATTTTCAGATAAAGTCTTGACAACAATTTTAATAACAAGTGCTTTTTAATTATAAGATGATTTATTGAAAATGAAAATCGTTTTGTGAATAATCTGATTAATATCAAGGCCTTAAAATTTACAACCGATATCGATTTATGTTTAATGGTTAATGTTTAATGATTAATTATTTATTGAGTGAAGCATACCGATTTTTTAATTTCACGCAAAGACGCAAAGGCGCAAAGGTACTAATAATGAATAATCAAAAGATTCCAAAAGCACTGATAGATTTATTGCGAACAGCACAACGGGTAGTCGTATTAACAGGGGCCGGCACTTGGGCAGAAAGTGGGGTGCCAACTTTTCGTGATGCCCAAACGGGATTATGGGCACGTTATGATCCCAAAGAGTGGGTAACGTGTTTTTGTTGCCCACCATCCTCAGTAGTTCAAAAACAAATAAAAGCAAAATAAATTTTGCACTCCAATTGCAAAATCAATTTTTATTTTTAACGAAAATTTATTTTTAACGAAAATTGGCTCGTTGCAAAATCAATTTTTAACGATTTTAACCCCTCAAAGAAAAACATAATCGGTAATGAGTAATTGGTAATTAATAATTATATCTCTTGCACATTGACCTAATTTATTAGACAATGTCAACCCTTTTCGCGAAATCACAAACTCAACAATAACCAACAAACTCAAAATTTTCAAAAAACCTCTTTAGCGCCTTTAGCGCCTTTAGCGCCTTTTGCGTTTATATGTTTTTTTCAACGCAAGAGACGCAAAAGACGCTATTGTTTAAATCATAATATTAATCAGCGAAAATCATGACAATCAGTACAATCGGCGTTCTATCAATAATTGCAATAATTGATTTGAGAGCATGTATATTATGGAAGAATCTGAATTGGAAAAAACCGACTGGCATTTACCTTTTGGTGAATCCCTCCAGTGGGATTTGAGTCCTGTTGGTGTGCCCGTTTTACCCGAAACACTCGTGATGATTAAAACACCCCGAGTCGATATCTTAATCATTCGGCAACAAGAAACACATTGGACAGCAGAGCAATTAGAACGATTACCCGATGGCATCCGACAATGCACAGCGCCTTATCTTTTAATCGAATTTAAATACACCCAATCCCTGAGTGATAAAGCGATGCTTCAAACATTGGCTTATGATTACTTTTATAAACAGTCTCAAAAGTTAAAGGACGAACAAGTCCAAACCTTTTTAGTCACGGGGATGAAACCACAACAAGACACACGGAAACCTTATGGATATGACAACATGCTTTATCCGGGTGTGTACCACAGCCAACATCAATTAGAAAAACGCATTCAATTAATTTCGTTAAACGAATTAGCGGATAAACCTTATAATGCCGTATTCAAATTGTTTGCCACCCACCAAAAGGAAAAACAAAAAGCCTTTGAGCTTTTAAAACAAAGTCGTGATATTTCATCACTCCCAAAAGAATTAAAACCCTTATTGTTGGGATTACTTTATATAGGAGAACAAGACATGACTCCCGAAATGACCCCAGAAAGAGTACGTGAAGTAGGCAAAATTTGGGGAAAAGCCTATCTTTCCGGCCTAACACCCGAAGAACGGTTTATTGGCCTCAAACCCGAAGAACGGTTTATTGGCTTAAAACCCGAAGAACGGTTTATTGGGCTAAACCCTGAAGAACGGTTTATTGGGCTCAAACCCGAAGAACGCTTAGCTGGATTATCGGTTGAAGAAATTGAGGCTTACCTCAAACAACAAAAACAGGATTAAACATTATTTGTTACATCATTAAACATGATGAAATGGGTAATAATTTAGTTAAAATTGGCATGATGATTTTAGAACCTTTTTAGCGCCTTTTGCGCCTTTGCGTTCATAAGTTTTTTTTTCAACGCAAGAGACGCAAAAGACGCTTATTAATCAGCGGTGTCATGACAATCAGTACATGAGGCGTTCTATCATAATCAAAAAGACTACCGAACTAATGGACAACAATGAACAACCCAAAAAAAAGACACTCTGGCATCAAATCCTAGGCCGAATTTTTCAATTTTTATTAACGCCCTTAGGGATAACCGTATTAACCGATGTAGAAGTGATGTCCAACCCACCCGAGGCCGATATCTTATTATTAAAACGAGAAAACTTGCCTTGGACAACAGAACAATTGGAAAGATTACCTGACGGGATTAGAGAAAGCCAGGCCCCTCAAATTTTGATTGAATTTAAGGCCACACAATCCCTGTCAAAAGAAAGCTTTATTCAAGCCGCCGCGTATGAATACTTTTACAAACAATCACAAGAATTATCCGATGACGACATACAAACTTTCGTAATCAGTGCGATACAACCTCAAAAAGCGAATCGTGAACAATACGGTTATCGCATAAAAGTACAACCTGGCGTTTATCAAAGTGATCACATTGCTTTTAATCATATCACTTTGATATCCCTTAACGAATTACCCGATGAACTTCACAATGCTTGGCTAACCTGTTTAGCCAGTAAAAAACTCAAACGACTCAAAGCGTTTAATCTGTTGAAATCTCAAGGTTTCAAATTCATTACAGCGCCTTTCAAATGGTTTTTAATCGAATTATTGCTTTTTATCTCAACAAAAGGAGATGATGACATGAGTCTTGACTTCACGCCTCAACAAATCAAAGAAATGGGCGAAATGTGGGCCAGTGATCTTTTTACCCCTGAAGAACGTATCGCTGCTGTATCTGACATGCCGCTAGAAGAACGCTTAGCCGATACCAACCCCATTGAAGTGATGAATTTGTTTAAACAGCAAAATCAATTGGCTAAATTGTCTTTTTCAGAAATTGAAGAATTTGAAGAACACTTCAAAAAACTCAAACAACAGAAAAAAGGTAAAAGGTAATTGATGATTAGCAATCGCTAATTGGTAAAATGTCATAAGCAGTCAAGTTATCGCTTTTTATCTCAACAAAAGGAGATGATGACATGAGTCTTTTCACGCCTGAACAAATCAAAGAAATGGGCGAAATGTGGGCCAGTGATCTTTTTACCCCTGAAGAACGTATCGCTGCCATATCTGATATGCCACTAGAAGAACGCTTAGCCGATACCAACCCCATTGAAGTGATGAATTACTTCAAGCCTGAACAACGCTTAGCCGGCTTATCCCTCAAAGAAATCGAGGCTTACATCGAACAACGAAAACAACAGACTCAAAGCGTTTAATCTGTTGAAATCTCAAGGTTTCAAATTCATTACAGCGCCTTTCAAATGGTTTTTAATCGAATTATTGCAACTTATCTCAACAAAAGGAGATGATCACATGAGTCTTTTCACGCCTGAACAAATTAAAGAAATGGGCGAAATGTGGGCCAGTGATCTGTTTACCCCTGAAGAACGTATCGCTGCCATATCTGATTTATCACTAGAAGAACGCTTAGCTGGCGCAAATCCCGCTGAGGTTATCAGTTACTTAAAACCTAAACTCAAACTCTCGGAAATACTCGCTGGCTTATCTGTGTCTGAAATTGAAGAACTTGAAAAACAGCTCAAACAACTCAAACGACAAGGGTAGTTTATAATTGATTGATAATTGCAAATTGCAAAATAACAATCCGTGTCCATTATCACATAACTCATTTACAAATCGAACAAACGATAACATTGCACGTACATTGTCACACATTTTTTTAATATCTCTTGCACATTGACCTAATTTATAAGACAATGTCAACCCTCTTCGCGACTCGCAAACTCAACAACAACCAACAACTCAAAATTTTCAAAAAACCTCTTTAGCGCCTTTTGCGCCTTTTGCGCCTTTTGCGTTTATATTTAAAAGTTTTTTTCAACGCAAGAGACGCAAAAGACGCTATTTAATATAAATAGCGAATAATTACCATGAAAATATCTGTAGAATTACCCAACGATATCACAGGCGTGGATCAGCGTTATCTCAAAGAAGCCCTTGTCAGCACCCTTTACTCAACAGGCAAGCTTTCTGAGAAACAAGCACGCCAAATTGTGGGCATGACGCGCCGCGCTTTTGAGGATATGCTATATCGCTTTGGTTTTTCAGTTCTCATCGACAATCAAGACAATCTTAATATTGAACTCAATACATGACTGATCAGAGATTGATTATCAGTAATACCGGCCCGCTATCAATGTAGGGTGGGTAACGTCTTTATGTTGCCCACCATTTAAATCTATCAATTCATTATATTAAAACCAACGGAAGGAGGCACATCATGTCTACCAAACCAAAACGATCCCCACCTTGGGGCCCCCCTATTTTAGGGATAGGCATCGTATTGGCCTTGACTTGGCAACCCCTACAGGCCGCCACATTCCAAGGCTCGGCCTTTAAAGACTTAAACAACAACGGCCTCATGGAAGCCTGTGAACCCGTCTTGCCCAACACCACCCTCTTCATAAGAGACAACACAGAGGCCGATGCAGGGCGCGGTGGATTATTTAACCGCCTAACAGACGAAAACGGCCAATACCTCTCCATTTCTCACAACACCGGCAGCCATACCCTCTGGAGCGACATCCCCGCAGGCTGGGAACAAACCGCGCCAGAAAGAGGCCAAGGCACGGCCTTCTACGATGTGAACATCGCCAATAGCAGCGACACCGTCACAATCGACTTTGGATTGCGCGATCCGAATCAACCCGTGCGAAATTGTACGATTTGTGACACCGTCACCCAAATCCCCACGGCCCAATGTCAAGCCCTAATCGCCCTGTACGACAGCACAGATGGCGACAACTGGACAAACAAGGCTAGCTGGAAACAGACGAATACGCCTTGTAGTTGGGAAGGTATTATCTGTAATGGCGATGGGAACGTCACTAACATCAGTCTGTACAGTAATCAACTCACGGGTACGCTCCCCGATTTTAGCGCGTTGACTGAGTTGCAAGAGCTACGGCTGCATACGAATCAACTCAGTGGTTCCATCCCTGATTTGAGTGCGTTGATCAATTTGCAATTCCTGAGTTTTGGTAATAATAAACTCACCGGCTCTGTTCCGGATTTGAGTGCGTTGACCCATTTGCAAAATGTACGGCTATATAGCAATCAACTCACGGGTTCTATCCCTGATTTGAGTACGTTGAGCAATTTGCAATTCCTGAGTCTTGGTGACAATCAGCTAACTGGGCCAATTCCAGACTTGAGTGCTTTGACAAATTTACAAGAATTACGGCTATATGATAATCAGCTAACTGGGTCAATTCCTGATGAGCTGAGTGGTTTTACCAAGTTGAAAATATTGCGCTTAGAGGAAAACCAGTTCACTGGCACCATTCCCAACTTGAGTAGCTTGACCAAGTTGACAGACTTGCGTTTGTCTAAAAACCAACTAACCGGGCCAATTCCTGATCTGAGTAGTGTGTCTATGTTGTGGAATTTCAGTGTTTCCAATAATCAGTTAAGCGGCGAAATCCCTGGTTTGGCATCTTTATCAAAACTTGAAACATTTGATGTCACTGGTAATAGTGGGCTTTGCAAAGGTTTCAATGTTGATTACGCTGAACATCCAGAAGTTGATGAATTCCCCATTTGTGGCAATCCCAATATCACATTGACTAGCCCGGCTGACGGCGCGACGGATATTTCAATCTCAGGGCAAGTCTTTACTTGGGCACCTGATCCTGAAGCGTCTGCTCATCGCATTGTTATCAGTACACAATCTGATTTTGCAAATTTCACCGATACTGGTTCTGGTGGATATTGTAACGATACAACAACTTGTTTAACTGCCGCCAATACGGGTATGCAAGATTATACTGTTACCCTTAATTTGTCTGAAAACACCACCTATTATTGGAAAGTCAGGGCAAGTAGAAATCCTACTTTTTGGTCTGAAGTCCGTTCATTTACAACGGGTGGATTATTGGCCCATTGGACTTTTGACAACTGCGATGCCACCGATAGTAGCGATAACAGTTTTAACGGAATTATCCACAGTGAGCCAACTTGTGTTGATGGTGTGATGGGTAAAGGTTTCAAATTCGATGGCACGGATGACTTTATCGAAATCAACGGCGGTGAAATCTTGGCTAACCCTGTGATAACAACGGCAGCGTGGATTTATAAAACGGCTGAGACCAAAGGACTTGTTCTTTCAAAAATTGACCTCCTCAATAACAATGGTGACAACTATGCTATGGCTATTTCCAGTGGGAAAACAGAGGATAGAGTCACAGGTCAGGATTTATCTGTATCATACACCTTGAGTGATGAATACAATGATAAATGGGTTCATACCGTGTTTGTTTTAACCACAGAATCCATCGCTATTTACATTAACGGTGAACTGAAAAATCAGAAAAATCTACCTGAAGGTACTATACCTTACATGGGAGATGCACCATTGCAGATAGCCGGTACGCCACTTTCAAATCATGGCAATAAAATAGGTGCATTTTTCAATAGCGTGATTGATGAAGTGTACGTCTACAACCGCGCCCTATCTGCGTCCGAAATCCAGAACTATTACGATTCCACCAAACCCGCCACCACCGGCTGCAATGGCGACATCCAACTCCCTGACAATTTGTGTGAAGGTTTAGTTGTCAATTATACGTTTGATAACAATGCCAAGGATGTCAGCGGCAATGGCAATGATGGTACAGTCAATGGCCCAACTTTGACTACCGATAGACATGGCAATGCCGACAGTGCCTACAATTTTGGAAACGGCAATGCGACTAATTCCATTAAAATACCCCACACGATTCTCAATGGTTTAACCAATGTCACAACGAGCTTTTGGATTCAGACGGGCGATGATCCACAGCAAGCCATATTAAGTGGTGCCAATAGCACAGCAAGCAATGAGTATTTGCTCTACATGGATAAGGGAAGACAACGAGCGAATGTCAAGCAAAATAATGATGACTTGGTGGTTAGCGCCATAAATAACGAGCAATGGCATCATATTGTTGTCGTGCGAGACGGTAGTTCCGGGTTAACTCAGATCTTTATTAATGGAAACTTAGCCGGTTCAAAGGATTTACCGACGGGTGCGTTATCTATTGACGAAAATGGTTTGTGGATTGGGCGTGAGCAAGATTGTGTCGATGGATGTTTTGAGACTTATCAAGATTTCCACGGTAAGATTGATGATCTCACCATTCATAACCGCGCCCTCACTGCCTCCGAAATCCAGAGCTATTACAACGCCACCAAACCCGCCACCACCGGTTGCAATGGCGATATCCAACTCGCTGACAACTTGTGTGAAGGTTTAACGGCTTATTATCCCATGAATGGCAATGCCAACGATGCCAGTGGTAATGGGAGTAATGGTGTCGTCAATGGTGCAACGCTGACAACGGATCGACAGGGTAATGCCGATAGTGCTTATGAATTTGATGGACAAAGCAATGACATCAGTATTGCCGATTCATCACAAGTGGATTTTGCTCAAAACCAAGATTTTGCTGTGGTATTTTGGGTAAAAGTGGCTGATATACAACCCTTCACTAAAAGTGGGGACAATGACATTATTGAAAAATGGGATACGATTAGTTCAAATGGTTATCCTTATGTCATTCGCTATCTCAACCAAACTCACAAAGATCATGGAAAAATCGTTGTTGCCAGATATGATGGTGACGATAATCCGGGTTTTGGTTCTACTGTGAAAGTTAATGATGAGCAATTTCATCATGTTGCTTTCGTCAAAAACGGTGAGCAACTTCAATTGTTTATAGACGGCAATTTAGACGCGACTTTGACGGATAGAACAGTGGGTAACACCACCAATGACTCCCCATTATTTATTGGGCGGCGTGGCTCCGACATCGACAGCTATAAAAACCCCTTCAAAGGCGTAATAGATGATTTGCTCATTTACAACCGCGCCCTATCTGCGTCTGAAATCCAAACGCTTTATAACGCCGCTCCTGCTGATGAGACAGTGCTAGAAGACGCGGAAGATGGTGACACCAATGGTTGGAGTATCTCCGCTAATCCAACCGGTAATTCTGCTTTTGCAAATGTTTTCGATAGCGAAAAAGATAGCCAAGTAATGGAATTTACTGGCAATCCACGATCAACTTATAAATTCCCTTCTCCTGAAGATATGCCATTGAGTACCAGTAATTTCATTGTTCGCTGGGACATAAAAATGACAAAGGGGTTCGGTACAGTTTTCTGGCGCATTGAGACGACTGGATCGGTAATTTATATGGAATATCGCATGAATACCCCATTAGGTTGTCATCTCAGTAGCGAATCAACTTATGCCATTTGTGGGTTAGGCTTAGGTGAAAGTATGCAAAATGATTCTTGGCATACTATCACTCGTGACCTTAGAGCAGATTTAAAATCAGTTGCACCAGAACTTGAATTGCAATATGTTGAATTTTTGCTGGTTCATACGGCAGGGCGCGTGGATAATATCCAGCTACTCAACCATGATGCCATCAATTTCTATACTATCAGCGGTACAATCACCAATAATGGTCAAGGTATCAGTGGTAAATCTTTGTCTAACACCGGTGCTGATTGTCAACTATCTGATAGTCAAGGTAATTTCACCTGTACAGTACCAGAAGGGTGGTATGGCTCACTCACGCCTGAAAACACTAATGAGCATTATTTTGCCCCGCTCACTCGTGCTTATAGTGAAGTCTCTGAAAATATCACTGGGCAAGACTTTACCGTGAGATTGATTGAGGACGGTTTAGAAAACGCTGAGGATGGCGATGCTGATGGTTGGTTTGTCTATGATGACAATAAGGGAGAAGCTGCATTTGCAAATGTTGTCGAAAACGAAAATAACCGCGTGATTGAATTAACGGGCCATACTTCTTCTGGTTATAAATTCGCATTTCCCGATGGTACTCCATTTAGCACAACCCGGTTTATTGTTCAATGGCGGATGAAAAAACCTAACGCTACGGATTGGCAGCCGGTTTATTGGCGAGTCAAAACCAGCGGCGATATTATTTATATGGAATATCATGCTAATGGCCAAAAAGGTTGTAAGCTTGATGGAACCGGAAAATATATCATTTGTGTTGTAGGGGCACACATGCCCGCTAACACTTGGCACACCTTTACCCGTGATCTTGAAGCTGATTTAAAAGCAGTCAAACCTGATCTTGAATTGCAAGCAGTGGAATATTTGCAAATTCGGATGGATGGGCAAATTGATGATATTAAACTGCTCAGTGAAATGCCTACAGGCTGTGATGCCATCACCGAAATCCCAACGGCCCAATGTGAAGCCTTAGTCGCCCTGTACGACAGCACAGATGGTGATAACTGGACTAACAACGACGGTTGGAAAACGACGAATACGCCGTGTAGTTGGTATGGTATAGAATGTAGTGATGGAAATATCACTAAAATTTCTCTCTACAGAAATAAACTCAGCGGTTTTATTCCTGAGTTGACTGCCCTGACTGAGTTGCAGGCTCTTTATCTTTATGAAAATCAGTTGACAGGTTCTATTCCTGAGTTAAGTGTTCTGACTCATTTACAGGCGCTTCATCTCCATGTGAATCAGCTAAATGACACGATTCCTGAGTTGAGCAACTTAACGAAGCTTCAGTCGATTTACTTGGGGAAAAACCAACTCACAGGCAGTATTCCAGACTTGAGCAACCTGACTAACCTCAAAGTGTTAAGTCTGAAGTACAATGATTTGACTGGCACGATTCCAAAGTTAAGCCATTTAAGCCAATTGACGACTCTTTGGTTGGAAGGGAATAGCTTGACGGGTTCAATCCCAGATTTGTCTGGTTTAAGCTCATTGACTGGAATGCACCTCTCAGCGAATCAGCTCACTGGCGAAATTCCTGATTTGAGTGGCTTAACGTCGGCTCATTCCATTTATTTAGGGGACAACCAGTTAACGGGTAGTATTCCTGATTTGAGTCGTGTCACTAATTTATGGCATTTCAGTGTTGCCAATAATCAGTTAAACGGTGAAATTCCGAGCTTGTCCTCTTTACCAAGACTGGAATCATTTGATTTAACGGGTAACGAGAACAAATTCTGCCGAAACCCTGAAACTGATTACGCAGGGCGCACCGAAGTTGAGGCGTTTCCAATTTGCGGTACTCAAGAACCAGAGCCCGTTATCGAAGAACCGATAATAGAGGGCAATACCGTCAGTTTAGATGCCAGCGCCTCAATTGATTCTGATCCTGATGGACAGATTACCAGCTACACTTGGATAACTTCCGATGGTCAAATCATCACGGGTACCGATCCCACGCCCAGCATTACCTTCTCTGAGCCAGGTGAACATACCGTGACGTTGATCATCACCGACAACACCGGCAAAGTCAGTAAACCCGTGGTGCAAAAAGTCACAATTGGTACGCAGGAAACCAAGACAGGAGATGAATCGAGTACACCCGTTGATGATTTACCGCCGCCCTCTGTAGAAGAAACAGGCCCCTTCACCTTAACGGTTATCAAAAGAGGCACTGGCGAAGGCGAGTTTGAATCCACATCACCCGATAGCCAGCTTGATTGCGATATCGAGTGCAATCGGGCCAGTAGCGATTACGCTAAAGACTCTGATGTCATACTGTTAGCCACACCGGCCGCTGGTTCCGTTTTTAGTGGTTGGAGAGGAGGTTGCCGTGATAGCGAAGGAGAAGGGGTAGGCACCATCACGATAACTAAAAATCGATACTGTGAAGCGACGTTTGAATTGGATCCCGCTCAACAAACATTACATCGCGTCAGAGTGACTAAGATAGGAGACGGTATAGGTAGCATTACAGTGAAACAAGACGGTAATGTCGTCATCAGTTGTTCTAGCGACAGGGCTTGTGAAGAGAAATACTACGCCCCGGGCACCGAACTGACTTTAAGAGCCAGAGCAGGGGATAACGCCGATTTCGTCGGTTGGGGTGAAGATTGCAGTGGAAACGAAACCCCCCTCACGCTGATCATTGAAGAGGCTACCAAATGCACGGCAGAATTTGCGTTACGCCCACCGTTGCCAACGGAATACCGGCTAACAGTGAACATAGTGACAGAAACCACCAGCGAAGGGAAAGTGACAAGCGGCCGGGGTATTGAATGCGGTGAAGACTGTGTAGAAAACTACCTAGACGGTGAAATGGTTCGATTATTCGCCATACCAGAACCCCATTCCCATTTCAAACAATGGCTAGGGCCAGATGAGGAATATTGCCAAGGAACGCGACTGTCGATGCCCATAATAATGGATAGCGACAAAAGCTGTACCGCGATTTTTGGCAGCGATTCTGATGTTGCCGCCCAAGAAATGGTTAAGGAATTTGAAGATGAGGGTTATCTCGAAGGGACAAATGAGAAACTGACCGATGTGTATCGGCCGATAGACAACAGTGATTGTCTCCAAGAGGCCTTTCGCTTATCCGAAAATGCGATGTTCAAGGTAGAAGAACACCTGTTATTGACTGGCTCTTGGCCCCATCAATTTCACAGAAAAGAATGGTACTGGCCACTGCCAGGCAACCTTTGCACCAAGAGTATTCAGATTATCTCTGGTGGCACTGATATTCTGTTGGCTGATGGTAAAGAGTTTGTGAAAGGGGATTACATCAAAGTCGAGGTAGAACTCTTGAATCATGAAGGGGTGAAAGAAATCGTGCCCGTTTTGGTTTATTATGGGGATGATAAGCCAGAGTCTACTTCAAGAACACGGTATTGGCGTTCCAGAGGATATTGCTGTTGGCGGCGGCGCTGGTAAACCACCGGGAAAATCATCACACAAAGTCGCTAAGAACGCTAAGTGATTTAATCTTGAAGCTAAATTAAGCCTGGGCGAGCACGCAGGTTCGCCCCTACAATTTACCTCTGTGTACCTCTGTGTACCTCTGTGTACTCTGTGTTGAGGTTTTTTATTTTTAACACAGAGATCACGGAGTACCACAGAGTACCACAGAGGTTTTTTTATAATAATGGCATTGCCGCTTACCCCACCCTACGATGCAACCTATTTTGAAGGAAAACAAAATGCTTATAAAACGCTTTATTATTGTTGGCTGTTTTTTGATCAGCACGAATCTGTACGCAGAAGCCATAACCGATGGCACATTAGGACGAGTGGAAAGTCTATCAGGCGATTTTACCATCCCTGATAATTTGGGCCAACAAGAGGGTGGCAATCTTTTCCATAGTTTTCAGACGTTTAATATCAATACTGGTGAAAGTGCCACTTTCACCGGCCCGTCTTCAGTAGAGAACATCATTTCGCGAGTCACAGGCCGTTCTGAATCCTTTATTGATGGCACACTCAGTTCTAAAATTGACGGAGCCAATTTATATTTACTCAATCCCAGTGGCATTCTATTTGGCGAAAATGCAAGTTTAGACATTACCGGCTCATTTCATGCCAGCACTGCTGATGTCTTACACTTGGAAGAGGGGGGACGTTTTGATGTGACTAACCCTAGCAATAGTTTGTTGACTGTTGCCCAACCTGCTGCTTTTGGTTTTTTGGGCAACGATCCAGGCGCGATTACCCTTGAAGGCACTCGTATCGTAGTTGAGGCTCCCCCAGAACTTGAAGGCCCAGAACGGGATGAAGGCCGTGGATTTGATGAAGGCAAAACCTTATCTTTGATAGGGGGTGATTTATTGATAAAAGACAGCACATTGTTGGCCCCTAACGGACGGATAAATCTCGTATCTGTTGCCTCCAAAGGTCAAGTTGTCGTGACTTCAGGCGAGTTATTGACAAACTCTTTTGAAAAACGGGGCAAAATCACATTATCGCAATCTGCTTGGCCCACACATGAAGAATTAGACGAATTAGAAAAAAGGTCTGGGCCACTCCCCGGTAATCTTGATGTGAGCGCAAAAGAAGGGGCAGGACAAGTGTTTATCCGTGCGGGTCAATTTATCTCAAATAATGCTTGGATATTTGCAGATACAGCCGGATATAAAAACGGATTAATTGATATTGTTGTTGATGAAGAGATGCGCCTAACCAACAGCACAAAAATAACGGTAGGCAACTTTGGAATGAGTCAAGAAAGTGGACTGATCACCTTAACCACAAATGGCAGCCTATTTGTCGGCTTAACCCAAGAAGAGTTCGAGAACATTTTAGACAAAGAGGGTATACCGCCGAGTGCTATTCCAAAATTGATAAAAAACCCTACATTTCAGCAATATTTTTTAAGTACAATTGGAACGGGTAACTTTGATTCGGGCACTGGTGGCAATATTCAGATAACCACGCCAAAATTAGAAGTGAGTTATGGTTTAATAGAAGCCTTTACGGAAGGCCCAGGTAATGCAGGGAATATTCAGATCAATGCTCAAGAAGTCAACTTACAAAACTATGGCTCCATCAATGCCGCGACAGGTTACAATTCAGAAATGCCATATTTCATAGAAAGTGGTTCCGGCCAAGCGGGCAATATGACGATTAATGCTACAAATAAGATTGCGTTATCGAATTTTAGCAGTATTACAGTGGGAGCGGATAACGGCACAACAGGCGATGCTGGCAACATTGATTTAAACACACCGCACTTGACATTAAATTCGGCACAAATTACGGCTTACAATGCTGGCGAAGGCGATGCGGGTTCAATTGATATCACAACAGATACTGCCTTGCTGACGGGCAAAAGCAGTATTTACACTGAGGCTAAAAATGCAGGTGGTGGTAATATTCGTCTGAACGTGCGCGACAACCTTTTGATGGCAGACGACAGTTGGATTACTGCTGAAGCCTTTGGCGATAAACCAGAAGATAAGGGTGGGAATCTTGCCATCAGCAACCCGGCTCTTTTTACACTTGATAATAGCCGACTACTTGCTAATGCCCACGCTGGCAATGGTGGCAACATCGACATCAATACTAAACAATTCAATGTGTTGGGTGAAAGTAAGATAGATGTTTCTTCGGAGTTAGGCTTAAATGGTGAATTGATCCTGAACTCGACTAAACTGAAGGATGAGTTTTTAGTGTTATCTCCTCCAACATTTCATGATATCGCATTATCGCTAAGCCGCTGCGAAGGATTGACTAACAAGTTAAGCAGCTTTTATCTGATTAGTAGAGACACTTCGCCACAGTCTCCGGGGGATTTGAAAACCAATCTCTTTGTGCCTAGTGATGAAACGGATTGAGGGAATGTCTCGTAGGGTGGGTAAGCGGGCGCTAATGAACTCAATTTCACACCCAGATTTCACCGCCCGCTTGCCCACCATGTTTGTTTCTTCCGTGTCGTAGGGTGGGTAAGCGGGCGCTAATGAACTCAATTTCACGCCCAGATTTCACCGCCCGTTTGCCCACCATGTTTGTTTCTTCCGTGTCGTAGGGTGGGTAAGCGGGCGCTAATGAACTCAATCTCACACCCAGATTTCACAGCACGGAAGCCCACCATGTTTGTTTCTCCCGTGTCGTAGGGTGGGTAAGCGGGCGCTAATGAACTCAATTTCAGGCCCAGATGTAACCGCCCGTTTGCCCACCATTCTTGTTTCTCCGTATCAAAATAAATAATACCTTTAAACCGGCCCGTTATGAAAATGAGCTCATGGGCCTGGTGGGCAAGCGGGCGGATGGTTTTTGGGTTAAGTTTGAGTTCATGGCCGCCCGCTTACCCACCCTACATGATCATGGGGTTACAAGAAGATCATGGGCCTGGTGGGCAAGCGGGCGGATGGTTTTTGGGTTGAGTTTGAGTTCATGGCTGCCCGCTTACCCACCCTACATTATCATGGGGTTATAAGAAGATCATGGGCCTGGTGGGCAAGCGGGCGGATGGTTTTTGGGTTGAGTTTGAGTTCATGGCCGCCCGCTTACCCACCCTACATGATCATGGGGTTATAAGAAGATCATGGGCCTGGTGGGCAAGCGGGCGGATGGTTTTTGGGTTGAGTTTGAGTTCATGGCCGCCCGCTTACCCACCCTACATTATCATGGGGTTACAAGAGGATCATGGGCTAAAAACATGATAGAACGCTGATTGCCTTGATTAAGATTGGGAAATGCTATAGTTAAAACGATAAATAGAACGCAAGGAAAAAAACAATGAAATTTCAAATAACAATTGACCGTGATGAAGATGGGGTATGGATAACAGAATGTCCCGCTATACCCGGTTGTGTGAGTCAAGGCTATACTAAAGATGAAGCGATAAAAAATATCTATGAAGCTATTGCACTTTGTTTAGAAGTCAGAGCAGAGAGAGGATTACCCTGAACAATTGAAACCAGTCAATTGGAGGTGACTGTTTAATGCCTTCATTACCCAAGTTAAGTGGACGTTAAGTAGTACAAGTCTTTACGCATTTTGGTTGGCAAGTGGTACGTCAACGAGGCAGTCACATCATTATGGTTAAGAACGGACATCATGCGACTCTTGCTGTACCTAACCATCCTGAAGTGGCAAAAGGCACATTGCGTAATTATTACGCCTGCTGAATTAATTTAGTTTATCAAGGGAGAAATCACATGACTCTAATAGCGGATCAGTTATCCCTCTCTGAAATGTTTCTAACGCCAAAAGAGATCGCTACCATCCGGGAATCGGTTGAGCAACAATTATAAACGCTAAAGACGCTAAAGACGCTAAAGACGCTAAAGGGGCTCTATTTCAATCTTTGCGTCTCTTGCGCCTCTTGCGTCTCTTGCGTTATTTTTACATTGATAAATTTGGATAACCTATTTAAGCCAATAGAAAAATGCTATAAAAGTTATATGTTTTTTGTTTTCTCCCACATAACCTTTATTTTAATATGAGAATTGTTTCTCGAAAAACACTGAGAGCTTTTTGGGAACAGCATCCAGAAGCACAAAAATCCTTAGAAGCTTGGCAGGAAGATACCAAAAAAGCGGTTTGGAAAACGCCAAACGATATAAAAAGGGTTTATCGAAACGCAAGTGTGGTGGCTAATAATCGAGTTGTCTTTAACATCAAAGGGAATGACTACCGTTTGGTGGTGGCTATCAATTACGAGTGTGGTATCGTTTACATCCGTTTTATTGGTTCCCATAAAGCATACAACCAAATAGATGTCACGACAATTTGATTGGAGTTTTATTATGGAAATTAAACCAATTAGAGTTGAAGCAGATTACGAAGCGGCGCTTAAAGAGATAGAAGCCCTTTTTGATGCGAGGGCTAATACACCTGAAGGTGATCGTTTAGAAGTTTTGAGTATTTTGGTGGAGGCGTATGAAAATCAACATTACAGTATTCCCTATCCCGATCCTATTGAAGCCATTAAATATCACCTAGAAACTCGTGGTTTAACTCGTGCTGATTTAGAACCTTATATTGGTAATAGCGTTCAGGTTAGTGATGTCTTAAACAAAAAGCATCCGCTATCAATAGAGATGATACGTTCATTACATGCCGGTTTGGGTATTTTGGCAGAAACCCTGATACAACAGTATGCGTTAACGTGATAGAACGCTGATTGCGCTGATTTTCATGATAATCATGATAATCAGCGTTCTATCTAACTTATTACTGATTACATTTATGAAACAACCCAAAAAAGTGATAAAGTCTTTAATCAATCGAATTTACTTCAGCTTATGAGAGAACGACTGAATTTACGACAAGATGACATTCAATTGGGAAAAACTGATGGAATGGATAAGGGCAGTTCACAAGCCAGAACCGTCGTAAAACGGATGCTAGAAGACGGAAAAGTGACCACTGATCAATTGGATGAATTTATGAGACTCATGGATGAGGTTAATAAGCCTGTTGATCAGGTCGAAAAATAAGCCAGAACTAGTGCAGGAGAGCGGAAATGATCATACCACCCAGCCAAGCCAACAGCTTTTCACGCCACAGATTTTGCGCGCAAAATCTTTGGCGTGAAAGCAGTTGTCTAAAAGCTTAAGTCACTCAGCCAACAGCTAAAGCAGTTGTCTAAAAGCTTAAGTCACCTAAAGGTGACTACATTCACGTAATTAGTATTATTATTGGCACTATTTTAATAACTAAATTGCTAACATTTACCGTTATCAAAAGCTGCCCGTTTTTGCTAAAACGGGCAGCATGTTAGTCACCACCACCTGACTTGAGCTTTTAGACAACTGCTTTAGCTGTTGGCTGGTTGGCTGGTTGGCTGGTTGGTCTCGATATTTTCGCTCTCCTGCACTAGCCTCTGCAAAATAAATTTGGACGAAAATTTCTGCCCCTTTTTTATTGATTGGGAATTGGCTTTAGGAGAGTAACACTAATCCCCATACTAGGATCGTATAGCATAGTGCAATGAATACGGCGGCTGAACCGATATCTTTAGCGCGTTTTATCAGGATATCTTGTTCTGAACTGATTCGATCTGCTAACGCTTCAATGGCCGAATTGAGTAATTCTGTTATTAAGACTAATATGATGCATGATATCAGTAAGGCCCGTTCTAGGCCGTTGTTTCCGAGTAAAAAAGCGAAGGGAATCAATATGATGCAAAGCAATACTTCTTGGCGAAAGGCGGCTTCATTTAGCCAGGCGGCCTTTAAACCGGCTAGCGAATAGCCAAAAGCTTTTATTATTCTTAGCCATCCTGTATTTTTTTGAGTCATTGTTGGTTCCAATGTCATAATTGCAAGAATGGTGGGCAACAAAAACACGTTACCCACCCTACAATGGAACGTAGGGAATGGTGGGCAACAAAAACACGTTACCGGCCCCCTACAATGGAACGTAGGAATGGTGGGCAACAAAAATACGTTACCGGCCCCCTACAATGGAACGTAGGAATGGTGGGCAACAAAAACCCGTTACCGGCCCCCTACAATGGAACGTAGGGAATGGTGGGCAACAAAAACCCGTTACCGGCCCCCTACAATGGTACGTAGGAATGGTGGGCAACAAAAACCCGTTACCGGCCCCCTACAAAAACTAAAGCTTTTATAATTTATTAAGCGGTTCTGCTCGTTTGATCAAATCTTCTAGCCCTGGTTCATTTGGATTGCGCGGTTTGCCCGGATAGATACAGTGGGCTGGGCACAGTTCGGCGGCTTCAACAAAATGGGCATAAGTGCCGCTGTTGATATCGCCTAGAATAGCTTGTTTGTTGTCATTGTAAATAAATAGCATACTGTTGACTTTCATGCAGTCGTTGCAAGTGGTACACAGTGTGTTGTCTATCCAAGGTTCGTCAAAAGTAACCTCTTCTTCTTCCTCTTCTTCTGGCTCTGGTTTAGCTTCGGTAACTGTCGGCGCTTCTGGTGTACTGGTTTTTGCAGCAGGTGCGGCCCGGCGGATGCTTGGTGAGGCTGTGCTGAAGTCCATTCCCAATAAAACATCGGTTAGCCGTTGCATGACTTCACCTGCGGTGTCTTGACGCACTTGTTCAACTGCTTCAGCTTGTTCCGCTTGCAATCGTTCACGTTCCGCTTGGGCTTCTGCTTCATACGCTTTTAGCGCTTTTTGTTCCGCTTGAACAACGTATTTGTTGTGAATACCGGCTAATTCTTGCAAGGTATGCCAGTAGTTTAAACGATCATAGCAGGCAAATAAAAGCGCACGGGAAATGACTAATTTGTGGACTTCTCCTTTGTCATTAACGGCCCAAATAAACGGAATCCGTTTGCAATCTTTTTCACCACTGCAATTTGATAAATACACATCAACTTGTACGAATGCCTCGTTATCAAAGCCGGCAGGCACTATGCGGAAATGTTGACGTAAGCGCGGAATCAGCAACGCGTAGTCGGCAAAGGTAAATGCCAAGTCTGTGGTAATCGTGTTGCCTTTGTCATCCTGATATTGAAACGGATGGTAGGCCCAATCGCTTTCTGGTTGTGGATTGCCGCTAAAATCCATACGATCTGCAAAAGCCTCGCCGGCTTCTGGATTGATCTGAAAATAGGGATGCGTTCGGCTTTCAAGAGCCGCGCCGGCGATAAGCCAGGCATTGATGCCATGTGCAGAATGCTGAATCAGGCCCGTGTTGATAATATGTAAACTGGTACGAGTCGCGTCTAACCCTGACAGAAATTGTTTCAACAAATGACGATGTCTTGCCGGAGAAGATTGTGAAATAACGGCTTGTCGGTGACTGAGGCCAAAATAGCCCATTTCAAAACGGTAGTTGATAAAGGCTTCTTCATCAGACGAGAGCGGGTTATTATGTGCTTGAACTCTGGTCAAAACTTGTACTGGGCGGCCGGATGTCAATAAACGAGACAACGCACGCATACTAGACGCTCTACCGGCAATCTGATCAGCGGCTTCAAACGCAATCACAACCGGCATTAGCAGTATTTCTGCTTTAGAAAAGGCTTCCCAACTGAAATGGGTAAACCAAGGATCGTGAATTTGATTATCATAGATATCATCAATTTCCAGTTGCGCGATGCGGGCTGCACCAAATACTGTGGCCCATTTTGCTGTTTGTTCGTCAAAAAGGGCTGTCGCTTTAGCACAAGGTTCTGAATGCTTGACAGACTCAATAGTGGGATTATCGTCTAACCAATTTCCATTCAAATGCCCCAAATGAACCAGTTTAACCAGAATAGGATCATTTTCTTGTAAATAGTCTTCTAATATTCTTAAAGCGTCCAAAATCCGTTGATGCCGCTCCGCAGACAGGGTGAGCGAACCGCGTGAATGATCCATAATATCTGATAGCAGTATGGGATCAAATCGCGCACCGGCCGTGCCGACGCTGTCAAGTGCCATTTTAGGTTCTATAGCATCATCTGATTTATTCCAGTCTATATTGAGTAGTTTTTTCAGGGCCTGGATGTATAGCTGGATTTTTTCTTGAAAACGGGTACGTCTTGGAAGTAGACGACAGCGTATGGCATGATTCAATAAATGAATGGCGGCAAAACGTCCATATCCGAGTATTTGGCTGTTTTTCTGGGTTGCATCAAGCAACTTATTGAAATCCGTTTGGAGACGGGCCTGATTCTCTTCATCTAATCCCAAATCTTCTTGCAACGTTTCTCCCGCTTCCGATAACAAAGTAATCGTTTCAACCGGGCCCTCGAATGCCCTGAGCGTTTGGCGCAATTCTCTTTCGATACGGGGTAAATTATCTTTTAAAATGCGAGCGTTATCAGCCCCAGGCGCAAAGGATTCTACAGATTCTCGCAAATATGTGGAAAGGGGTTTTGCAAGCTGTTCCGCTACCGCTTCTGGGCTTTCGACTGAATAAAGAAACAGGGGGTAATCATAACGTAGATTTGAAGCATCCCGGTAAGCATGGAGCAAAGCGGGAACGTATTCCTCGCCTACTTGTTCTGTTTTTTTAAGGGTACTTGGATCGCCTAAATGGAAATGGCGTAAGGTGTACAAAATATCTTCATTGCTATCGGGTTGAGAAGCAGGAAGAATGGGTATTGTGTTTTTTTGATTGGTGTCTTCTGTTTCAGCGACAGGCTCTAAAAGCGTTTTTCTTGACGCTGTAAACCCTAAATTGAATTGATAATCAGAATAATCGGACGCTTTCCGTTTAGTCTCGTTCATAAAATTCCCTACTTTGGAAAAACGGATGATACTTTGTCAATGTTATTGTTGACGGGCTTATGTCGTTTATAATGCCTTCCCTCAAAAAAAACCAGAAAAATAAACGCAAAAAGACGCAAAAGACGGCAATATTTTTCAGACTTCGAAAGCGCGTCCTTTAGCGTCAAAGCGCGTTTATTTTTTCACGCAAAACTTTTGCGTGAACCTTCGGTGTGCTACGCTAAAACCTGTTTTTAATAACGGCCAAAGCAACAGCTTATCTACCCTAATCCGTTAGGAAAGGACTTTGTCAAGATCAAATTGCTCAGTGAGCAAATCGATATTCCCTGATAATACGATCTGTGTTTTATCGTAGGGAAAGCTATTGAGCTGTTTTTTATTTGAGGGAGGTTGATGTTGGTAAATGAGGGCTGCCGAAATACGTTTTCTGTCTGGAACCTTCCCTTCATAAGGCGCATAAGAAAAACAGAGTTCCGTCCCTTTGTGGGTATGTTGCATCCATTCCCTGAATTTTTCATGCTTGATAATGCGTTGTCTCACATTTTTGCTCTCCCCTACATAAATCAGGGTTAATAACTCAATTGAGCCAGCATCTTCACCCTCATCACAATACTTCCCTTCATAAACACAATAAATACCTGTTCCTTCAGGTATGTCCTGTTTATCTTCGGATCTCCAGAATCCATCAAATTCCAATTTGTAAGATGTTTTTTTAGCCATCTGTAATTGTTACCTGGTTGAATTAAAAATAAAAATAAGTTTGAAATAACATTGTTTCTACCGAACTTCGGTACGATGTTTCAGAATGACAGCATTTTCAGAATAAAAATAATTAATCGTGTCAATTATAATGTTTTATGAAAATCAACTCAAAATTTTCTGATTATAACGGATTTTGGGGAGGGCGAACACGCAGGTTAGCCCCTACGCCAAATCTTGTAGGGGCAGCCCTTGCGTGTTCGCCCTTTCTTGCGACGTTCAAAGCCCCATTATTTCTAGGTGTCCCAAAAATCCGTTACAATCAGAAAATTTTTTATCTGGCAGTCTGGCTGATTCAAACTCAATATCCCCAAATATTGGGAGGGAATGTCATTAAAAACAATGCCATTAAATGACTTATTTAATGACTTATTTAGGCAAAATTTTCTCAACTAACTCATTAATGCCTAGTCTTGTTTTGTTGACAATCGAAAAATAACTGACAAAGAGATAATCAAATTGATTGCTTTCTTTATCAAGATATCCAATTAAATTAGAAAACAAGTTTTCGGTATAATAAATACCGGTTTTGAGTTTGTCGTGATCAATTTTACCAGATTGAGGGATTTGTTCAAAACCTAATTGTCTAATTTTTTCTAAAATGGTGTCTTCTTGAACAGCATTTGGCGTAATACCAAATAAATCGCTTTTTGTGAAGACTAATAAAACGGTTTTTTTGCGGAGATTTTTATCGCCTTCTATATGATATTCGTTAAGCCTTTGCCAAGCAGCGCGTGTCGCTTGCGTCATTTTTGCGGCATAGTGTTTTGCGGATTGCTCGTCAAGGGTTTGTGCAATATCGACAACAAAAATAAAAGCATCGGCTTCCATCACCCATTTAAAATAAGGTTTTTCATGAAACCATTCTCCAAACGATTCAGTCAATGCTTGACTGTCTTCACCTGGAAAATCGCCAATTTCAACTTTGTATCTTTGTTTAAAAAATCGGCCACGAATAATATCAGTACGATAAGCAAATAAATCTTGATCCGTTGTGGGGCCCAATGCTTCACCCACTTCTAGTTTTGCTAAATCTGTGTTTATACGTTCAATGGTTTTCACACCACGCGGAATGGTGGAAATATTCAGAACATGTTTAGCAAATAACTCTCCAAATAGTGCGGTAATTAAGGTTGTTTTTCCTGATTTTGGAAATCCAATAACGGCAATACTATAGGCTGGCGGGAGTTTGTTTTCAAATAATCTCGAAAATAGCCAGAATAGGGATGCCGTTGCTAAAATGCCTATTATAAATGAAAAAATTGTCGACTTGAGCATTTTCGACTAGAAACGTATAAATTAAATTTTTGAGAGATTTTCAACAATTGATATAAAAGATAGAACGCTGATTTAACTGATTATCATGATCTGCGCTGATTTTTGTTAAATTTTAATCCGTTTTTAATCAGTGTTAATCATGATCATCAGTTAAATCAGCGTTCTATCTCTATAACGACATCACCCACATTGCAGCACTATCAAATCTTTAAGCTTAAATGGTGGGCAACAAAAACCCGTTACCCACCCTACATTTATTCAAACTTAAATCGCTAAATCATCCAAAGCCTTATTAAACGCTGTTAATTTTTCTTCCATCCCCATATCGTTGCCGACGCTAGACAATTGTTCATAGCGGGGCGCTTCTGGATTATGATACAACAAACCGATTGGGATTGAATCGGGTTGGGCTGCTGCAATATCATAAGCTTTTGACATGTTGCTGGGATCATGTTCCTGCTGATTTGGAAAAAGGCGGGCGACATTTTTTTCGATTGTAATGCCTTTTTCATCTGTTAGCAATAGCACTTGAGAGGGATCGTCTTGTAAGCATTGGAAGACATCAGGGGAGTAAACTGGGCAGCGTTGAAGAATGCTAACCAAGCTGAAGCCTTTATGTTCGTGGGCCGCTTTGATTGTTTCATACAAATGAGCCGGATTCCAATCAATGGTTTGCGCGACGAATGAGACGTTGCTGATGCCCAAAGTCGTTGTGAGTGGATTATGCGCGGCTAAAATGGCCCCTTCTGGATGTGTATTCGTTTTTAACCCTAATCCACTGGTGGGGGAAGTTTGTTTTTTGGTGAGTGCATAAACGTTATTATCAAACACCAGTACTGTCATGTCCATGTTGTAGCGTACTGCATGTATCCAATGCCCTGCTCCGATGGAGTAGCAGTCACCATCCCCTGTGGCTACCCAAATATCCAGTTCAGGGCGGCGCGATTTGATGCCGCAGGCTACGGGTAAGGCGCGCCCATGTAAACCATGAAAACCATAAGTGCCCATGTAATGGGGTAAACGGCTGGAACACCCTATACCGGAGACGCAAACTGTTTTTTCAGGTGGCAGTTGTTTATCGCGGCAAATGCGCTGTATGGCGGTGAGTACGGTATGATCGCCACAACCGGGGCACCAACGCGCTTCACCTCCGGCATAATCGCCTAAGGCAAAATAACGTTTTTTGATATCGAGGGACCAATCGGCTTTTAAACCAAACATTAGGCATCTCCTTTCATCGCGTTAAGACGGCGGGTGAGTTCGTTATAAATGATCCCAGGCTGCATGGGTTGTCCATGTACATTGGACCAACAATCGACATCGACTAACAGTTGCGCTCTGAGAATGATAGCCAATTGCGTATAACGCCGGTTCTCTGGGTTAATCAAGGGCATGTCTGCTTCATCGCTATAATTGATTTCAACCGTCAAAATGTTTTTGAACTTGGAAAAGAGGTTTTTTAAGCCGGGTTCTAGTGGTGAGAGAAAACGCAGGTGTAACGAAGAAACAGGAAGGCCTTCTGCTCGTGCGTGATCCACGGCCTCTTCAATCGCGCCCATCGTTGAGCCCCAACCGACTACCAATAAATCACCTTCTGAATTTCCGTGTATTTCTGGCGGTTTTAAGGTACTCCACAGTGCGGCTAGTTTACGGCTACGCATGGTGCAGCCGCGCTGATTAGATTCACTATCATAAGCCACTTTGCTTTGATAAGTATGGGCTAATCCGGTCAAAACATATTCACCACCGGCTTGTCCCACAATGGGGCGGGGAGAAAGCCCTGTTTCATCATCCCAATTGTAAGGGGGCACGCCCTTTTGCCAAGGGGATTGATCAATAGGCGAGGCTAACCATTCCGCCTTAGGCTCAGGACGCGGATAAGGCTGTACACCGGTGGCGAGGTTGGCATCGGTCAAAACGATAACGGGAGTACGAAAAGTTTCGGCCAGTTTGCGCGCCATGATCACAAAATGTAGGCATTCTTCAATGGTGGCCGGGGCAATCACTATTTTGGGCGCATCACCCGGTTCGCCGTATAAAGAGGCCAGTAAATCGCCTTGTTCCACCTTAGTCGGTAAGCCGGTGGCTGGGCCACCGCGTTGCACAACGCAAATAACCAAGGGCACTTCTGCCATAACGGCGAGGCCAAGACATTCTGTCTTTAACGCGAGGCCGGGGCCAGAAGTAATCGTGCAAGCGGTTTTACCCGCATAAGAAGAGCCGATGGCAAATCCTACCGCCGCGATTTCGTCTTCCGCTTGATGGATAAAACCCCCGACATTGTGAAAGATATCAGCCAAATAGTGTGAGGCCGAAGTCGCTGGCGTAATGGGGTACATGGACAGCAGTTCCATACCGGAAGCCATAACACCTAGCCCTAAAGCCTGATTACCATTAGTCACAATGAAACGATCCGTTGAATCGGCCGCTCTCCAAGGCGGAATGTCATAATGATATTCGATATTGGCTTTGGCAAAGTCATAGCCAGCTTGCAAGAGTTTATGATTAAGATCAATGACTTTTGGGCCTTTTTTAGCAAACGTCTGTTCTACTTCATGATAGGCTTTTTCTAAATCCCGATTATAAATATGACAGAGTAAGCCCAAAACAAACATATTTTTACCCAATCGTGGGCGCGGTGTCAGCTTTAAGCATTCCTCTTCCATCTGCACTTCATAAACAATGAGTCCATGTTCACGAAATTCAGCCACAGCGGATTGATACTGTTGTTGGATTTTGGGATTAGGATCAGTAAGCCATTTATTTTCCAGTAAGATAACGGTACCCGGTTTATAAGCATGGGTAGCAATGCGGGAATAAAGCACTTGTTCATTGAGTGCCACGACTATATCCGCAGCATCGCCCATATTAGTCATATAACGAGAGCCTAAACGAATACGAATACCGCTGGCACCGGCCGGTGAACGAGCAGGCGGTTTGATTTCGGCCGGAATAATTTCAACCGTCCAAACACCGTTACCCATTTTAGCACTGATGGTACCAAAAGTTTGCCCTGCTTTTTGCGCGCCTTCACCAGAATCGCTCACAATTTCAACGATATGTTCATCAATCTCGATGGGCGGCTTGGCTTGATTTATTGGTGCGTCACGGCTTTCAATCGGCAGTGCCGTTTCCAATGCTTTACTCATATTTATATTCAGTTATCAGTTATCAGTTATCAGTTATCAGTTTCAGGCAAAAGTTTTGCGCGCAAAACTTTTGCGTGGAAATCAGTTATCAACACCTTGATAGGTTAACTACCCATTTCCAATAAGGGCGATATTAATATAATAATCAACAAGATATTAGAAATAATACCGGATTGATATGGCATATCTGCCTCATTTTGGAATGGCATCATATCAAAAAAAGCGTTATGTGGCAGATATTAATTATATTAGACTGTTCTCCTGAAACTAATTAGATTGATTTTTAATTAAATCATCTGGATTTATAAATTCTGAACTTCTGAACACACAAACTCCTGAACTCCTTTATTATACGATGGCAAATTCCGTGATTTTTCTCATTTCAGGAGAACGAAAACCCAAAACGATATGATCTTTTGGTACGCCAGCATCAACAAATTCATTAGCGACACCATATTCTGTACCATCGCGTTGAATCCACAATTTATCATTAATAATATCAACATGTATCAAACTACCATGAACTCGGCGTTCATCGTAATCTCGCCCCATAATCATCAGTAAATACGATCAGATTCACGATCAAAAATGGTTTCAAATTGAATGTCTCCGTGTGCATAATCAATTTTAGTATGTTTTGTGATTATTTCTCGAATAAGTTGACGATAGTGATTTAAGGTATTATCCATTTGAGAATCAGCTCCGTTTTAAAATCAAACACGATGATTGGAATACGATAATCTTCAAGCAAGAGACTACCTATTGGTTCTTCAAAAATTTCTTTATAAACCTCTTTGTGGACAGCAAGATATAAGGTTCTATCGGGTTCTGTTCTAGCCATCACAGAATGATAAACAATATATTGCTCCTACAGCATTTTCAAGATCATTGATAAGGCACCGCCGAACGTTTTGAGTTCTACAGCAATTTTTCGTCCGGCTTTATGGGCAGTCAAAATGCTTTCTGCGCCTAAATCAACATACATATCTTTCTAATATATTTCCCCATTTTAACCGCATGGATCATGCGTGATAGTCCACTTATCTTTGATAAGCGCATTTTTGAGCGGGTTATGAAACACACTGAACGAAGGACACACAGGGCCCGTGCCCTGGCCAGTGCCCTAAATTTTGTAAGACAAAAAGCTTGTCGAAATGTCGCTATTGAACAAAAAAAAAATATCGTTAAGAATTAATAAGTTAATTAACGACTCCCACGGGCTGGATACCCATTATTTTGTTCCAAATTGAGAGACGATAATTGTCAATAAATACCGTTTTGCCCAATTTTTATCCGCTAAGCTTCAAAATGATAAGATAAGTTTGTCAAAATCTCCCTTTTTTCAAAAAAATTGTCGTTGAAAAGGTAAAAACAAGAAAATGATAAAAAACAAAGACTTAGTTAACTTCCTCCCGACGTGGCTATCAAAGCGATTTTGGCCTATTTCAGTCCAAAGCAGAAAACGCGTGAAAAAAGGCTTAAAGCTTAAAAATACCCTTTTTTACCTTCACGCAAAATTAGCGTAGCAAACCGATGGTGTTTTTGCTGTGTTTCTTTGAAATACGTTATTTAGGAACAAGTCTTTATAATATAAGCTTATGGTTTGCCACCACCATGCTAAAAGAACAAAACCCTTACAGGTTTAAACTATTTTGTTGTGTCGTCGAATTTCGCTGTAACCATTAACCATTAACCATTAACAATTAACCATTAACGATTAACCATTAATTAAGAATTTAACCTTGTTCAGTATATCAAAAAAGAGCTTGTATGACAGGCCTTGGTTTAATATTGTTTCACTGAACGCATGAACATTTTTATGAACTGATGATTTCATTTATACTGAACATCTGAACTATATGGGAAATTATGAAATTAAACGATCCAAAACTGGTTATTCAAGCCGCACCCTTTTTAAAACAAGGCTTAACAACACCTCAAGCCATGTTAGATGTCATTTATGCCCTGATACCTATAACCCTAGCATCCATTTGGTTTTTTGGTATCAGTGTATTATTTGTTTTGATAGCAAGCATTGCCGGTGCCGTCGGCACCGAATGGCTTTTTTCACCCGCCTCTCAGCGTCGCGACATCATGCGCGATGGCAGTGCCGTATTGACAGGCCTATTATTAGGCCTCACTTTGCCCCCCAGTTTACCGTTATGGATGGCCTTTCTTGGCGGCGTTGTCGGCGTTGGCTTAGGCAAAACGATTTGGGGCGGATTAGGGAATAATCTATTTAATCCGGCCTTACTGGGCAGAGCCTTTTTGCTGGCCAATTTTCCAAACGCCATGACAACTTGGACAGCGGAATCATCAGGATTCTTTGATTTACACGCCAGTCATTTTGCCATACCCTTCATGCAAAGCGACGTTGATGCCGTCACATCGGCCACACCGCTAGGCTTGATGAAATTTGAGCAACAAGAAACTCCTTGGTTAGACTTAATGATTGGATCAACGTCTGGATCGTTTGGCGAAACCTGTGGCTTATTAATTATATTAAGCGGCATTTATTTAATATTGCGACGTAGCATTGACTGGCGAATACCGGCCGCAATTCTCACAACCGTCATCATTTTTAGCGGCCTCTTATTTCAGTTTGACTCAACACGTTATCCTGATCCGCTATTTGCGGTATTTTCAGGCGGATTATTATTAGGCACCTTTTTTATGGCAACCGATCCCGTCACATCCCCATTAACCCCTAAAGGGGCATGGTTATTTGGAATAGGGATAGGCATCATCGTCGTCTTGATTCGTGTATTTGGCGGATTTCCAGAAGGTGTCATGTATGCCATATTGCTCATGAATGCCACAGTACCTCTTATTGAACGTTATACTCAACCACGGGCGTTTGGACGCGGAGATGCAACTAAATGAAAACAGATGTTATCCAATGGCATGATCAGAAAGAACCCAGCCTCATCAAACTGATATTAACTTTAAGTATCGCAGCCCTGCTATCTGGAGTCGCGATTATCGGCATTTATGAAATCACACTGCCCACAATTACTGCCTATAAAGCCAAAATGTTACGTGAAGCGGTATTCAAAGTCTTACCGGGAGTCAGACAGATCAAAAAATTACGGTATCACGAAGGGCGTTTACAAGCCAGCACATCAGAAGAAAATGACACAGACATGATTTATGGCGGTTATGACAACGCAGGGCGATTAATCGGTTATGCCATTACAGGCGAAGGGCCCGGATTTCAAGACACCATCCGCATACTCTATGGTTATCTACCAGACAAACGCCAGATAGTAGGCATGGCTGTTTTAGAAAGCCGAGAAACGCCAGGCTTAGGCGACAAAATCTACAAAGATGCTGATTTTCAAGAGAATTTTAAACAATTAGCCGTAGTTCCCCCAATAAGCTTAGTCAAAAAAGGCCGCAAAACGGCCCCAAATCAAGTGGATGCGATAAGCGGCGCAACGATTTCCTCAAAAGCCATTGTCAAAATACTGAATCAAACCAATGAGAAATGGTTAACGCGATTGTCTAGCGTAAAGCCTGAATAAAAATATCAATCTCACGCTTTTCGCAGCGGCGCAAAGGTGCTATCTTAATATTTTTGCATTTCACATTTCACATTTCACATTTCACGCAAAAACTTTTGCGTGAACCGAAGATCGGCTACGCTAAATAAAGTTTTTGCGTGAAAAAGATATTTTTAAAGCCTTTTTAGCATCCTTTAGCGTCTTTAGCGTCTTTAGCGTCTTTTGCGTTTATTTTTCTGTTTTTAGTAACGGCCAAAAGCTCATTTATGAACTTCAGAACTTGATGGCGTTGATAACTGATAACTGATAACTGATAACTGATGGAGGTTATTAAAATTATGATTGAACTGACTAAATCATCAAGAGTTGCTTATGAAGCCCTTCCTGAAAGGGATAAAAAGCAATTCATGGGCTTGTATCATCAAATCGAAAATGATCCAAAGACATTATGGCAGTTATATCAGGCTAAAAAATTGCCAAATATAGATAATACCTATCTATTGAAAGTTTCAGAACAATTCAGGGCAATAGTCCATATTGAGGATAACAAGATCATTATTTTGGAAGTGGTGAAGCACGATACGCTTCAACGCTTATTCTCCTCAAATAAAGCGGAAAATCGGTATGAAAAATTTTGAGGCACTGAAATTTGACCTAAATCAATGTCTAAAAGAGATGAGTGAAAATAATTGTTTGCCTATTTGTTTGCCTATTTAGATTAGGCTTTTCTTGTAGGGTGGGTAACGGGTTTTTGTTGCCCACCATTCCTTTTAAGAAGGGAAAATGAGGTATTCAGTATGATTGCAGTTGGCAAACATGATAACCGTTTGGTGATAATTCCTTATGAGAAAAATGTAGATTCTATTATGCAAATCACGATTCACGCGACAACGCGCCAACAACTCAAATTCCGTTTAAAAACGGGGAGATTCATTCATGAATAAGGCCCAAATGACCTATTTTAAAGATGAATATGTTCTCTATTTGGCTATTTCTGAAGGACAAGAAGCGAATAGTG
>Ga0164315_10000378_pt1 | contig 30478 bp, 25 predicted proteins | sample GuaBasSedimGuay6_FD_113737 | JGI IMG/M metagenome (GOLD analysis project Ga0164315, IMG submission 113737) | Subseafloor sediment microbial communities from Guaymas Basin, Gulf of California, Mexico - Guay6, Core 4569-2, 0-3 cm | ecosystem: Environmental > Aquatic > Marine > Hydrothermal vents... | reverse complement strand
TATATAACTAAATACTAATAATTCATTTGTGAATTTACTTGACGAGTCTGTAATATCATTTTTTAATCAGTTTGCACATTGTTATATGCTGATCGATCACACTATTTATTTGATTGCAAATAATAAACTTTTTAAAGGAGGAGTAATGGTAGGGGTTATATGGCTTATTTGGTTTAGCGAAAATAGAAATCAGGTTAATATTCGGAAACATATTGTGATTACTATTTTAGTTAGTATGGTTGCTATAGTTGTAGGAAAAACCCTTGCTTTGATGTTGCCATTTCGTTATAGACCAATACATGATCCTGATTTGGAGTTTCAACTTCCGTATGGAATACTTGAAACTGCAGAATCAAATAACGGTATACTTTTGAGTTCAATGCCAAGTGACCATGCTGTTTTATATTTTGCTTTGTCGACGGGTATATTATTTATGTTTAAAAGGGTAGGGGTATTAGCACTTTTATATACTATCTTTTTTATTGCTATACCAAGAATATATTTGGGTCTTCATTATCCATCTGATATTTTGGTTGGAGCCATATTAGGGATTACAATTTCTCTAATAGGAAATCTATTTTTTATCAACAATCGGATGATTAATGTTATAATGGATTTATCTGAAAAAAAACCAGGGGTTTTTTATGCCTTCTTTTTTCTGATAAGCTACCAAATAGCAGATTTGTTTACAGATAGCTATCAATTAGTAAAATCTGGGATTAAACTCTTATATACTTTTACTTAGTGAATAAAGAATAAATGATCAATATATTCGTTAATTTTAATAATTGCAATTGGATGTCGAGAAATAGTTTTAACTTATTTAAATAAGGTCCAACAAACACAACGAATGATTTTATGGATAAAATAATTGAATTATTCAAGCCAAATAAATGAAATTAAGTAGGAGTAAACATATAGTAAATAATGATAGGTATATTAACAATACTAATTAAGAATATATTATGAAACAAGAAATTAATACGGATAATGGTATTTATAGTTTTGAAGAAGTTGAATTGTTTTTAGGAAGAAAAATTTTGAATCCGGAGCATTGTAAAAATAATTTATTGGATTATAAAAAAGTAATGGATAAACATGAAATCAGGTATGGTTTGATGTTTGGAACTCTTTTAGGGGCCATTAGAGAGGGAGGCTTTATTCCATGGGATGAGGATGTTGATGTTTTTTCCTTGGAAGAAGATCGTAAAAAGATGTTAAATGCCTTGTTTGACTTTGAAGAATACGGGTTTAAAGTTGCTCGGTATAGGGAAAATAAAAAGGGACATTTTTTATTGTCACTTATTCGTGATGATGATTATATTGATACATATTTTTATAAAAAAAATCTAAATCAAAGAGTATATGGCGATAATGGAATAGCTGCTAAGTATTTAAATGATACAGAGACTATAGACTTATTTGATGTGAAATTTCCAGTTCCGGTTAATCCAAAAGAAGTATTAACAATATTGTATGGAGAGAATTGGCATATTCCGGATAAAGAAGGTAAACCAATAAATTATACAAGAGAAAGAAAAATTAAAGATTTTTTTATTGAAAACTTCTCAAGTACGTATAAGTTCACTAAAATGATTTTGGGAAAAGGTTAATGCAATTCGATAAGAAGATTGAAAATTTAAAGTTTTATTATTTTTATAAAATTGAATATAAATACATTTCAAATATTATTAGAATAAAATTTTATGATTTCAAATGCTGAAAATATAATTTTCAACAAAGCAAAACTTGTTGATTTTCGTGAGAAATGCAGAAAAAAATCTAAAAAGGTTGTTTTTGCATCAGGTGTTTATGATATTTTACATGTAGGACATTTAAAATCTCTGGAACGAGCGAAAAAATGTGGAGATATATTAATTGTTGGTATCAATAATGATGACTTTGCCAAAACAAAAGGTGCAAACCGACCCATTCAAAATGAATTTAACAGAGCTTTTCTCATAGCAGGTTTTGAATGTGTTAATGGAGTTTATATTTTTGGTGAAGAAAATTTAGAAATCTTAAGGTTTCTCCAACCAGATGTTTATATAATGTCAACTACTTCAACAAAAAAACCTAGAGACAGGAAAAACGAATTTGAATATATGAAAAAAATTGGAGGTAAAGTGATTGTTTTTGATGCCTTTTCAACTTCACATTCAACATTAATTATAGAGCAATTAAATACTTCAATTTAAAATCTTATTTATAAAAATTCTTAATTTATTAATAAAAATGATATGATTTCAAAAGCAGAAGAATTGATATTTGATGAGGTAAAACTAATTAAATTTCGAAAGGAGTGTAAGAAAAGATCAAAGAAAGTTGTATTTGTAACTGGTGTATTTGATATTTTACATGTTGGTCATTTAAGATTTTTGGAAAAAGCAAAGAAATATGGAGACGTTTTGATTGTTGGAATAAATGATGATGTCTTTGCCAAAACAAAGGGAGCTAACAGACCCATTCAAAATGAATTTGATCGAGCCAATCTCATAGCAGGTTTTGAATGTGTAAGCTGTGTTCATATTTATGATATTAGAAAAGATGACACAATGGATATTTTGCGTATTGTTAGACCCGATGTTTTTATTATGTCAACATCTTCAACAAGGAAACCAGAAGAGAGGTTGCACCATTCTGAATTAGTTAGGAAAATGGGAGGGCAAGTTATTGTTTTTGACGCATGCTCAACTATCCATTCAACATCAATAATTAACAAATCGAATGGTTATTCTCATAATCGATCATCTTTACGAAATCGATTAAACCATAAGAAAAGTAAAATTTTTAGAATCCGAAATCTGTAGTTTAAAAGCGAACTTTATTTAGACTAATTGATTTTAACACCTCACTTTTCCATTTTATAATTAGGTTAGTATGATAGCTAATGAATCTTTAATAATTATTAAGAATTAAATGAAACAATTGACATCTGACAAGAAAAGATTACTGTCAAATTTATTTTCTTTATCTGCTTTACGTGGGGCTAATATGATTTTACCATTAGTTACCTTACCATATTTAGTAAGAGTTTTAGGCGTTGAGAATTTTGGCCTGGTTAATTTTTCACTTTCAATTATTATGTATTTTAATATTTTAATAAGTTTTGGATTTGAATTATCTGCTACTCGAGAAATATCAATTCATAGAGATGATTCTAAAAAGATTTCTGAAATATTTTCATCAGTAATGATAATAAAAGGAATATTGTTTCTTATTTCATTTTTGATTTTATCAATCTTAATAGTTTTTATAGATAAATTAAATGAACATATGCTGTTATATTTCTCAACTTTTGGAATCGTATTTGGAAACCTGTTATTTCCTATATGGCTTTTTCAAGGTATGGAAAGAATGAAATATATTACATATATCAATGTAATATCCAGGGTTATATTTACTGTTTTTATTTTTATTCTTGTTAAGAATAAACAAGATTATATTTATGTGCCAATTCTAAATTCACTTGGAGCTATATTGGGGGGTATATATGCCTTATGGCTTGTGTTTAAATTGTTTTCAATTCAATTAATATTTCCTAAAAGAAAAATGATTTTATTGCAGGTGAATAAAAGTTATCATTTTTTTATTTCTCGAGTTGCAAGTACCGGTAGTCGATATTATGCAACAACAATAATTGGTTTGTTTTTTGGAAATACTATTGTTGGTTATTATTCAATGGTTGAAAAATTATATTATGCATTCATGAGTTTGGGTGGAATTGTTTCACAAACTTTTTATCCGTATATGAGTAGAACAAAAAATATTGTTTTTTATAAAAAAGTACTTTACATCACCATTGGAGCTTCAATTGCAATACTTTTACCATTATTATATTTTAATGAAATATTTTTACAGTTTGTGTTTGATGTTGAAAATGAGATGTTGTCTAAAATATTTGTAATTGTTTTTAGTGGGGCTGTTTTTGGAATAGCCAGCGCTTTAATTGGTTATCCGATACTCGCTGCTTTTGGAGAAATTAAATATGCAAACAATAGTTTAATATATGCATCTATAATATATGTTATTTACATTACTTTATCAGCTCTTATCTTTAAGAATATTTTCCTAGTTGCCCTTTCTCTAGTTGTATCAGCCACGATTGGTTTGCTTTTTAGGATGTATTACATAAACAAAGTTAAAATATTTAAGAAGGCCTTAAATGATTGAATTTAGTATGACTGTGATGTTATTTATTAAGCTGAAAATACTCAAAACAATACTGAATAGATGTTATTAGTGTTTACTCAATATATGGTTTGTTGAATTTGAATTTCCAGAATATTAATTAAGATTTATAATAGCATTTAAAAATGTGCTTTGTATGAAAAATAAATTACCAAATTTTTTAATTGTAGGGGCTGCTAAAAGTGGCTCAACGAGTTTATATCATTATTTGAATCAACATCCAGAGGTGTTTATGCCTGTTAACAAGGAGCCGAATTTTTTTGTCTCCAAATATCAACTAAAAACATCACCAAGTTGTCCTTCATATAAATTGGACAAAAGAAGAATGATTTTTAATGAAGAAGATTATTTCAAACTTTTTGAAAATGTCGAAAAAGAGCATAGAGCAATTGGCGAAGCTACGGTTACCTATTTATACAAGCCAGATCATGCAATACCAATGATAAAAAAATATATAGGAGATCCAAAGATTATTATTATTCTTAGAAACCCTGTTAAAAGGGCATTCTCACAATATAGCTATGTGTGTGAACTGGGATTGGAGAAAGAGAGTTTTCACGATGCTGTTTTAAAAGAACCTTTTCGCTTGTTAAATAACTGGTCATCTACTTTTGCTTATGTTGATCAAGGTAAATTTTATTCACAATTAAAATCTTATAAAGAAGCGTTTTCAAATGTTCATGTTATAATTTTAGAGGAGTTTATTAAAGATAAGCAGAAGTTTTTGAAAGATTTATATACATTTTTAAATATAAATCCATCATTCAAAAATTCATTTAATGAAGAACATAATGTTTCAGGTGTTCCTCGTTTCAAATATTTTCATAAATTACTCGTTCATGATAATCCTTTAAAAACGATTATTCAGAAAATCTTAAGCCCTATTGTTTCTGCAGAAAAGTTAAGGAAAATTGCTAGAAGTGCTCGAACATTGAATCAGGGAGAAAAAATGGAATTATCTGAAAATGATGAACAATATTTAATAAAAGAATATAAAGATGAAATTTCGAATTTGGAGCATATCCTAGATCGAAATTTAAACATTTGGAAAGAATAAAATGATTATTAAAAGAGAGAAAATAATTGGGTACATATTCATCCTATTTTTAATATTAAATGGAGGGACCATTATTAAAATTTTAGGAATTGGAGCAGAGTTTCAATTGGTTACTATGTTCCTGTTTTTTATAATATTAATACTTTCTGGAAAATTTAATTATAAGAAAATAGTTATCTCTATTTTATTCTTTGTACCAGCATTCCTTTTAATATCTTCTATTCAACTTATTAAGTTTAACAATATTAGTGGTATATTTTCTAACCAAATATTTAATTTTCTTACAGTTATAATCATAGCAATATTGGTTAGTGTTTATTTTGAAAAAAGAAAAAAAGACTTTCCAATAATATTGAGTAATATTTTAAAGATACTCATTATTCACGCAATTCTATCAAGCTTAGTTTTAACTTTTTTTCCAACTAGGACAGTTTTGTTTACTGCTGTTGTTAATGAAGAAAGTGTTAATCCCTATGTTGGATATGCATATATTTTCTTTCAAAGAATGCATCTTTCATATCTCGATACTTTGGGGATGGGTACCTTCAATATTTTTAATTTTGAAATTTTTAGAGCGCATGGAATATTTTGGGAACCAGGCGTATTTGCAACTTATACAAATATTTTTGTTTTTTTGAATTTATTTGTTTTAAAAAAACCAACCAATGTCATTCTTGGAATAATGGCTATTTTTCTATCTTGGTCTTCCACTGGTATTGCAGTACTTTTGTTACAAATTTCTTACTTTTCTTTTATGACTTTGAAATTTAATATTAAAAGCATTTTAAAAGGTTTTAGTGGGTTTATTCTTATTGTATTGATAGGATGGATAATTATTATAAACATGGATGATAAAATTTATGGAGATAATTCAGGTTCTTCTGCACAGCGCTATATAGATACGATGTCAGCCATAGAAATTGTAAAAGAATATCCATTAATTGGAATTGGAGTTGATTTTGAATTATTCAATGAGAAAATGAGTAAGGCAAAACCTGAAACAGGTGGAGTTATTGGTAATCAATTGGCATTGGAAAGAGTGAGTAGAAATGGTTTTTCAAATTCATTACTAAGAATATTTGTTTATTTCGGATTGCCACTAGGGATTCTTCTTTTACTTGCATTTTATAAGCAAGACTTAATTCCCAAAAACAAAGGTTTATTTGCGATAATAAATTTTATATGCCTTTCAGCATCGCCAATTTTATTTCTAACTTTTCATTTTACATTCATAATTAATGGTATTATGAATCAATTGCGCATTTTAGGAAAAAAATCTAAAGTTGTAGTTAAACAAATTCAAAAAGAAAAAAGTATCTCACTAAACTAATATTCGGAGTCCAGATTAAATGAATTTTAAGAATTACATTAAAAGTAAAATACCACCAAAGTATAGAATGATTGCTGGTACAGTATATCATAATACAAGATCATTTTTTAAAAAAAGTATAAGAATAAATAAATCTGATAAACTTATTATTGTTGTGGTTTCTCCTCATAAGGTTGGCTCTACCTGGATTTATAAGATACTTAGAGAAATGACTTATTTTCACGACATATTTCCACCAGTAAAAATTTTCAATGAGTATCGCAAAGTCCGAATTCCACTAGATGACTTGATACCATATTTTAACACTCTTGAGAATGGAAAAGGATATTTATTTAAGAGTCATTCTCATCCACCAGAGGTTTGCCCTGATTATATGCGATTGATAACTGTCATTAGAGATCCTCGCGATGTCTTTGTGAGCATGGCTAATTATGTAAGTAATTTACCAGTTGAATTGGGAGGTTGGGGCGATGAATTTGCAAAAAAGAATATAGAACAACAATTATTAGAATTGATAGATAAAAGTGATTTTATGTTTGATTTATTTAATTCATGGAGTACTTATAATAATTGTCTTCTTTTAAAATATGAGGACCTTAAAGCAAATATTGAGAAGTGCACAGCAGAAATTATTCATTATTGTGGCTTAGAAGTGGATCATATTGGTATAAAGAGAAGTATTGAATTGAATGATTTTTCTAGATTAGCAGGCAGGAAGTCAGGAGTTGAAAATAAAACATCCTTTTATAGAAAAGGAATCGTTGGAGATTGGAAGAATCATTTTAATGAAGAACTTCTTGATAGATTATACTCAAGTAAAAATAACAGGTGGGAAAAACTAATTTCTAATTTAGGTTATGATCTATAAAATTAATCCAATTTGAGTAAGGAGGTTCTTTTTTCAATTATTACAGTTTGTTATAATGCTGAAGATGTATTAAATGAGACTATACAGAGTGTTGTAGGTCAGAAATTTGAACAAATTGAATATATTATTATTGATGGTAATTCAACAGATGGTACTTTAAATATTATTAGGAATTATGAAGATAAAGTTGATTGTGTGATATCAGAACCAGATCAGGGTATTTATGATGCCATGAATAAAGGGCTAAGATTGGCTAAAGGAAAATTTGTTAATTTTTTAAATGCAGGTGATAGATTTGTTTCAAATAGTATTTTAAATGAGATAACATCTCAAATTGATATTAGCTTCACCGAAATAATTTCAGGTGATTTTATTCTAATTAATAATAAGAATAATACGCAACGAAATATTCGAACAAAAAGCATATCATATAATAACTTAAAAAAAGATTTTTATGCTTGTCATCAGTCTATTTTTATCAATAAAAATATTGCAAAAGAATATGATCTAAATTATCAAATAAAAGCAGATTATAAATGGGTGTTGGAAGCTTTAGCACAAGTTAAAGAAGATCAGGTGTGTAAATTGGATTTTCCAATTGTTTATTATGCAGAAGAAGGGTTTTCAAATAATTATTTGTTTAAAAATCTAAAAGAATTGATTCAATTACATTATGAATTTTTCGGACCTTGGCAAGTAATTAAAAATTCACATATTTATATATATCGATTGCTTCGTTCACTTAAGGATATTTTGGTAAATAGTTAATTAACAGTTTAAAAGATTATACTTGTGATTCTTAAGAATATTTATAATACATCAATCAATAAGCATTTAATTTATCTGAATATCCTTTAAATGGAAAGAAAAATTCTTTTTATTACTTATGAAAATCCCTTTACAAAAAATACAGGAGATAGTATTTATACTTGTAATATATTGGATGGCCTTTTTAATTTATCTAAACTCATTGATATCATTTATTTTGATTCAAATCCAACAGAATCATTAATAAATGAAGTAGATAGTCTAAATTTTCAACAGATTACGGTTATAAAATTTATTAAGAAAAATCCATTTAATTTTATTTTTTCATTGCTCCCTGGCATGATAGTTAATAGAAAATCAAAGGAATATATAATAGCCCTAGAAAATACTTTAAGAAAGAAATCTTACGACACTATTGTTTTGAATCATCAAAAAATGATGTTCACCCTTCCTATAATATTAAAGCACAAAAGACATGCTAAATTAATCTATTCATCGCATAATGTCGAATATCTTTTAAGTACAAACCTAGTAAAATACAGTAATTCAATTATTAAAAAACTTGCGTATTGGCAGGATGCAATTAAAACCAAGCACTTTGAAAAGAAATGGATTTCCCAATTTGATGGGGTAACCGCTATTTCCGAACATGATGCAGATTATTTTCAAAATGAATATAAAATGCCAAAAGTTGATATTCTCCGACCTGTTTTTGAAGAAAACAAGAAATTAATACTTAACTACCAAAGTAAAAAATCTTGTAATTTAATTATAGCTGGTAGTTTTGATTGGAAGCCTAAAAAAGATAATTTATTACTTTTTTTAAATGCTAAAAATTTTAGAAGTCTTAAAGAAAATGGAATATTTCTTACAATTGTAGGCAGAGCAAATCCTGAGTTTGTTGATTTTGTAAACAAAAATTATGATGGGATTAATATGACAGGTGAAGTTGAAAGTTTATTGCCATATTATGAAACGTCTAAGATAGCTATTGTACCAGAACGCTTGGGCGGAGGATTCAAATTAAAGATCGTTGAGGCTGCATTGCTAAAAACTGCTATTTTTTCAATTAAAGGTGCCATTACACGATGTAATTTTATTGGTGATGTGCATTTTATAGAGAAAAATTCTTTCGAAGAGCTTATTGATGAAATAATATTGGTTCAGAAAAAGCCTGAATTGTTGAATGATTTAATAGAGAATGCTTTTTCGGTTGCTAAGAATGATTTTACATTCGATAAAATTACTGAATCGTTAAAAAATGTTATTTGAAATATAGATAAGAATAAGTGATGAATGATATTCTTTTATAATTCTATTTGTTATTTAGGGAGTTTAATATTATGATTAAAAAAAATATAATTGCAGGAATGAATATCCATTCCATTGAAAAGAATGATTTAATTGATGAGTTGAGAATTTCAATTCAAACAAGTGATAAGAAACATGAATATATATCTATCACCAATACTGAAGCAATGTATTTTGGTTCAATTAATAGGATTCATTTTGATTATATTAATAAGGCTAAATTTTCTTTATGTGATGGAATAGGAGTTAAGCTTGCTGCTTTATTTCATGGTGCAGATATAAACAAATATCACGGTCCAGACATGATGCTCGATGTTTTTGATTTAGGTCAAGAATTCGGATGGTCACATTATTTCTTAGGTGGTAAAGAGGGTGTTGCTGAGCAATTGAAAAGAATAATGAATAAAAAATATCCAAATTCAAAAATTGTTGGAACCTATTCTCCTCCATTTAGAGAACTGACTTCATCGGAAGAACAAATTATGATTTCAAAAATCAATAAAATTAAACCTGATTTTTTATGGGTAAGCCTAGGCCTTCCAAAACAAGAAAATTGGATTTTAAAGTACAAAGATCAGTTAGATGTGAGTATTTTAATTGGTGTTGGAGCTGCTTTCGATTTCCATACAGGAAATGTAAAACGAGCTCCATTACTGTTTCAAAAAATCGGATTAGAATGGTTGTATAGAACAGCTTTTGAACCTAGATTATACATTAGACAATTTAGAGGTTTTAAATTTTTAGCGAGGACTTTAGTTAATAATGAAAGTAGGTTTTAAGACAATAAAATAATAATACAAAAAGAAATATAAATTGAAAATTATACTATTTACACAAAATGATCCATTCTATTTGGCGGAGTCAACCAAAGATTTTATCCAAAAAGTAAAAGAGAGCGATGAACATGAAATAATTAAAGCTATTGTTACTCCTCCTTCTCCATTTGGTAAAAAGGAAAAATCATATGAAAAGGCCATTAAAACTTTAAAAATATTTGGTATAAGATTTTTTATTTTTTACAGTTTTAAATTTATTATTAGAAGATTTTTTCTCAATAAAAGTGTGATTAAAGAGATTAAAAAATCGGGTACACCACTATGGATATTAGATGCTAGTATTAATAACAAAAAGAATGTTCAGATTTTAAAAAACCTGAACCCTGATGTCATTATAATTATTGCTGGTAATCAAATCATTAAAAAACAAGTTTTGGATATCCCAAAATATGGAGTTATTAATGCGCATTCATCATTACTCCCAAATTACAAAGGGCTCATGCCAACATTTTGGGTACTTAAGAATAGAGACTTGGAAACGGGTGTTACATTGTATAAACTTACCGAAGGAATTGATGATGGCCCAATCATATCTCAAAGAAAGATCAAGATTGACAAGAATACATCACAATCAGAATTGATTATAAAGTGTAAAGAAGTTGCAAATGATTTAATCTTAGATTCATTGGATATGATTAAAAATGAAGATGAATTTACGAGTAATGAAGGTGGCTCCTATTATATGTTTCCAACACGAATGGACGTAAAAGAATTTTATAGAAATGGAAATAAATTTTTTTAATTAAGAAATATGAATAAAATTCGATTTCCAGAAGGGAAAAAATTTATTTTCACAATTGTTGATGATACGGATGATGCTTTTTTCGAGACAATTAAACCAGTTTACGATGTTTTATTTCAAAATGGTTTAAGAACAACAAAAACTGTTTGGGTTAAACCAGTACGAGATCATAAAATATCTAAAGGTGATTGTTTGGAACGTACTGAATACCGTGATTTCATTCTTGATTTAAAGCATAAAGGTTTTGAAATTGCTCTTCATAATGTAGGCAGTGGTGATTATAAAAGACAAGAAATAATAGATGGCATAGATAAATATAAGAATATTATAGGACAATATCCAGAATTACATATTAACCATTCCTACAACCCGGATAATATTTACTGTGGCAGTAAACGTTTTAGCTTTCCATTAGACTTACTTGTGAAAAAAATGTATTCTCAATATAACTCATTTTATGGTGAAATTAAGGATTCTAAATATTTTTGGGGTGATTTACATAAAAAGATAATAAAATATAGTAGGAATTATGAAATTGATGATATCAATACGCTAAAAAAGAATCCTTTTATGCCATATAAAGATAAACAATATGAAGAATTTTGTAACTATTGGTATTCTTCAACGTTCGCTTCGAATCAATGGATGTTTAACAAAATGGTTAATAAAGAATCTATAGACCGATTGGAAAAAGAAGGAGGAGTATGTATTCTTTATACACATTTAGGATATTATTATAAAAAAGGTAAGGTAGATGAAGGATTTAAAAAAGCAATAGAGTATTTAGGAGCGAAAAAGACAGGATACTTCATGCCTGTAGGTGAAGTAATGGATTTTTTGCTAAAGAATAAAATAGAAAACAATATACCAGAATATATTCCATTTTGGTTTAAGAAACGAATTGAACTTCACTCCTTATTGACCCGAATAAAATATAGGTATTTGATTAAAAAAGATGATTATCATTTTAAATTGTCAAAAGACTATATTGATTAATATTATTAGCACTATGAATTTGAAAAAGATTTAAGAATCGAAAATTAATACATTAAAAATTAAATAAATAGAAATAAATGAAAAAAATTGCATTGATTGGTATAGGGAAGATGGGAATGTCTCACCTCGCTATTGCCAACCAGACTCCTGGATTAGAGGTTGTTGCAATATGTGATAATTCAAAACAATTATTGCGTTTTGTAGAAAAGAACACAAAATTTACTGGGTATACCGATTATAAAAAAATGATTAAAGAAATATCTTTAGATGGAATAATGATACTGGTGCCGAATGCTTTTCATTTTGAATTGGTAAAATATTGTATTGAAAATGGTATTCATGTCTTTGTTGAAAAACCCTTCACATTAAACTATAAAGACAGCGAGTTGTTGGTTGGTTTGGCAAAAAACCTTAGGGTAAAAGGTCAAGTTGGGTATGTGAATAGATATAATCCAATTTTTCAGCGAGTCAAGAAATTGTTAGATCAGAGTGTTATAGGTGAAATTAGTAACTATATTAATAGTATGACCGGAGGTGTAATTTTACAGGAAAACAGTAAAGGATGGCGAAATGATTTTAGTAAAGGAGGAGGTTGTTTATTTGATTATGGTCCACATTGTTTTGATCTATCTACTTACTTTTTTGGTGCTGATGTAAAGGTTCAATCAGCGGTGCTAAAAAAGGTTTTTTCTACAGCTGTAGATGACATAGTATATGCAACATTGTTACATAAAAATAGTGTTATTGGTTTTAACTATGTTAACTGGTCTGACAATTCGGTTAGAAAAGCAACTAATAATATAGAAATTTTCGGGAGCAAAGGAAAAATATTGGCAAGTAAGCAGGAACTAAGTATTTATTTAAATGAGACTAACAGAGATCTTAAATTGGAAAAGGGCTGGAATCAAATATATGTTACCGATGAAAATACTGATGTGCCTTATTACCTTAGAGGTGAAGATTTTTCACGTCAACTTCTTGAATTTTCAGATCTTTTGAATGATAAGATAGAAGAACCAACAGCCTCATTATTTAGCGCAAGTATAACGGATCGAATAATTGAAGAAATTAAGAACTTAAATAAAAGCATACTATAATGGATAAAGTTATTTTTGGTGATAACCAATTTTTTGGAGTTAATCATATGTCAGAACAAACTGCTATAAAACAAGCACAAAAATTTAGAACGGCAGAGGATATCTTTAAGACTCTTCAATTTGTAAATGATATAGGCATTAAAAGTTTTATGTTTACTACTCATAACCAGATGGAACCAGTATTAGAAATGATAAAACTAGATCCAAAGTTTAAAGATTTTAAACTATATCCTTGTATGCCATATGCTCATAAGTATGCAGATGCTTTGGTGGAACTTGGTCCTTTTGAAATGATCAATAAATTTACTCCAGGAAATAAGTTTATATCAGGGCTAAAAGGTGTTGGATCTTTGATTACTTCAAACCCAATACCTATTATGCAGTTATTGGTTGATTCTGAAATGAAATTATTAAAGGGGATGAATGTTAAAGGTATATTTCTGTTAAACATTATTACTGACTTACTTTTAGGATTAGAAATGTATAATATACTTTTTGAGTTTTCTCAGTACGTGGAAAAAAAATACCAAGTTAAAGCAGGTTTTTTTACAATGAACTACGTTAAGTTAAAGGATGTTTTAGTTAATGAACTTGGAATGAAGGACCCAATAATTGTAAGTAATATCAATAAAATTGGATTTAGAATGAATCCTTCAAGAAAGGATGTAGAAGGAGCATTGGATCAAAAGAATAGTTATAATATTGCCATGTCATTTTTAGCATCAGGAGCTTTGAAACCGAAGGAAGCTACAGATTATATTAATACTATTCCTCATGTTGACGCTGTGCTTTTTGGAGCATCATCTCTGAATCACATTAAAGAAACGAAAGAAATTTTGGAATCTGTTTTTGTTGAAAGTAATTTGATATAGCCTAGTCTATTTATATTAAAGATCTGTTCATTTTTTCTTACACAAAATCATATTTATGCTTGTTTCTTAATCAAAGAAATCATAAATTTTTAAGTATAGGATATAGATGATAGTTAATTGATTCTTATGTAATCCTTATAATTTGGATTTATTTTATAATACAAGTTTTAACTGTTGTTGAAATAAATAGATGATATTTCCGTTAAGCGTTTTAAGTGTAGCCGATGCTACAATAGTATTGATTTATATTATTATAATTCATCCTATTTAAACTGATTTTTATAGATAAATCAACAACACTGTTAATGTTATATATTTATGGAACATTTAATTGATAAAATAAACATAGAAAGTGTTTCTTTAATAATTTTCGGAATTTCATTTTTAATCAGTTATTTAATGATTCCAAAATTGATAGGAGTTATTCGATTTAAGAAATTAATGGATAATCCAAATGAGAGAAGCTCCCATATCCAAGAGACTCCAACCCTTGCTGGAATTGTTTTTTTTGTAAGTTTAATCATAAGTATATTCTTTATTCATTATTTTGATACTGAAGATGTTAGTATTAATATTATTGCAGGTTTGACAATTTTGTTAATTGTTGGTTTAAAAGATGATTTAGTAGTTTTATCTGCAAACACTAAAATATTAGCGCAATTAATAACAATTACTTTTATATTGTTAAATTCAGATTTGCATATTGTTAATTTTCATGGCTTTCTCGGAATAACGGAAGTCCCATTTATAGTATCCATTGGCTTTGGATATTTTTGTATTATATACATAATTAATGCATATAATTTAATGGATGGTATAGACGGATTAGCAGCATTGATCGGAATAATGGCTTTCACTATTTATGCATTGTTTTTTTATAATATGGGATTGAATGTATATTTTTTATTATCAGTTTCATCTATTGGGTATTTAGTTGCTTTTTTAAGATTTAATTTATCTAAATCAAATAAAATATTTATGGGTGATACAGGTTCGATGATTGTTGGTTTCTTACTTGGTATAATGACCTTACGTTTTTTAACATCGGATACAGTTCAATTTGAGGAAATAGGTGTATTACCCGTGAATGCATTAGTTATAACTATGTCAATCTTGTTTTTCCCGGTTATTGATGTTCTTAGGGTTATTATTATACGGATAATAAATAAAAAAGGAGCATTTACTCCAGATAGACGTCATTTACATCATGTCTTTATCGATAAAGGATTATCACATCGTAGGGCAAGTTTTACCATTATAGTTACTAGTATTATTTCTTTTTTAATTATTTATCTGGCAAATACTTTTTTAAGCTATATTGGTTTATTAATTGTGTTTATTTTTGTTTCTTTTTTTATATTTTATCTGCTTATGCTTCTGGATACGAATTCATCCGCAAGAATTCAACGAAAAAAATTTAAATCCTATATTCCAGAAAAAATATATAATAGAGAATTCCGTATAAGAAAAAGTATAATAGTTTTTTTAAAAAAAGTATTTTATAAAAATTTAATAAAATAGATGTAATCAATTCTGAAAAAAATATCATTTAACAATTAATTTGTTAATTAATAGAAATGTTACAAATTGAGAATGCAAAAATTTAAAGAAATTGTACAAGAATTTGTACTAAAGATTGTGAAAATTAAAAATCTTGTTTTTTTAGAATATTACAATAATAAATGAACTCATAGTTAAATAATATATTTATGCAATTTGAAAATAAAAATCAAACTAATTACGTTGACACCAATGAAGATAGTGATGACGAAATAAACTTAAGAGAGATATTTGAAAAGTATATTTATAATTGGAAGTGGTTTGTTCTTGGCACCATTCTTACATTATTTATGGCAACTATATATTTGCGTTATACATCTAATACATTTGCCTTATCAACAACAATTTTTATTAATGATGAAGAAACGGGAGGATTGTCCAATGAGTTATCAACTTTTGAAGATTTAGGGCTTATAGGTGGCACGAAAGTATCTATTATTAATGAAATAGGAGTTTTGGAATCAAGAACTTTAATGAGAAGAGTTGCCGAAAAATTAGAATTAAATGTGATATATTATGCGGATGGTAAAATTAGGAATATGGAATTGGACAAAGATGAAATTCCATTTAAAATCAAATTTTTTATAACAGACTCAATATTTTATAATTTAGATACATCTTTTATTATCTCAGCTAAATCAAAATCAAGATTCATCTTGAATACTTCTGAGGGTGAAAAAATAAACGAGTTTAAATTTGGAAAAAATTTCACAACAGGTTTTGGCGAAATTAATGTAGTACCTTCTGATGTTGAAAGTATTGATTTCGATGAAAATATAATTGTTAATATTACTCCGATAAAAAATGTTGTCAACTATTATTTGGATAGAATTGAAATTGAACCTAAAACTAAAAACTCTAGTTTATTAGTTATAAGTTTAGAAGATCATGTTAAACAAAAAGCAAAAAATGTCCTGGATGAATTAATTGTTCAATACAACAAAGATGCTATTGAATATAAAAACCTTATTACAGAAAACACGGATAAATTTGTTAGTGAAAGGATTGCAGATATTTCTGAAAGTTTGACTGATGTTGACAAGGGAGTTGAGGAATATAAAGTAAAGAACAGGCTAACTGACATTGAATATGAATCCAATTTAGTGCTTTCATCAAATTCAGAATTAGGAAAGCAAATAGTAAATTTAACATCACAAATCAGGTTAGTCGATTATGTGACTGAATATATTAACAATAATAAAGATGATTTAATACCTGCAAATCTGGGTCTAACAGATAATGCAACTGAATCGAATACTTTGATGTACAATCAACTGCTTTTAGAGAGAAACAGAATAATGAAGGTTTCAAGTGAAAGGAATCCAACAGTAATTAATTTAAATGCCCAAATTGCAACTTTAAGACAGAGTATAAAACAAAGTTTGTCTAATCATAAAAGCTCGCTGAACTTTTCATTAAGGGAGCTTAGAAATCAAGAGAGCCGCTTAAATGTAAAAAGAAATTTAGCACCAAAACAAGAAAGAGAGTTTCAGGATATAAAAAGAAAACAACAAATCATAGAATCTTTGTACCTATACCTTCTTCAAAAAAGAGAAGAAAATGCAATGTCGATGGGTGTTCCGGTTCCAAATGCTAAAGTTATCGACAAAGCCAATGGAAGTGATATTCCAATTGCCCCTAAACCAGTTTTAATATATATTATAGCATTGTTCTTAGGTTTATTATTACCTCTGGTTATAATTACTATTATTTCTATATTTAACAATAAAGTGCAAACGATTGAAGATCTTGAAAAGATCGTTAGAGCACCTATATTAGGAGATATCCCTAAAACAAAGTCAAATAAAAAAATTGTTGTTAACGAAAATGAGAGAAGTAGTGTAGCAGAAGCATTTCGATTATTAAGAACAAATTTGCACTATATGTTCTCTGGAGTCCATAGTAATTCAAAGACAATATTTATTACCTCAACTTTAGGTAATGAAGGTAAAACCTTTATAGGAATTAACTTGGCAACCGTATTGGCTTCAACAAATAAAAAAGTGTTATTGATTGGAGCAGATCTAAGAAAGCCAAAAATAAATGATTATATTGAATCAAAAACTAATTTGGGGTTGACCAATTTTCTTGCAGATGAAAATCTGAATATTGAGGACGTAATTATTTCTACCGATAAAACTAATTTTGATATTTTGGCATCAGGAGAAATGCCACCAAATCCATCTAGCCTACTAATGAATGGCCGTATTGAGAAGGTACTTGCCTATGGTAAGGAAAATTACGATTATGTGATAGTTGATACACCACCAGTTAGTTTAGTTACAGATACTTTATTATTGAGCCATCATGCTGATTTGTTCATATATGTTATACGTTCAAATTATTTAGATAAGCGATTGTTAAAGATTCCTAAAAGCATGTATGAAAGCAATCGATTGCCTAATATGGCACTGCTTCTAAATGATACCGATTACAAGAAAACCGGGTATGGTTACTCATATGGCTATGGTGAATAAAATTAGTGTTAGTAAAATTCTAAACATATTAATACCAATTACTATCAACCTCTTTAAGTATGTAAATAAAATAGACTGTTATTTTTTAATTAAAGAATATTAGTACAGTTTAATATTTTTTTACTTTTTGTTCATTTAATATTGTAAAGATTAAAACCCACATTTGATGCTTTTAGCTCAAATGTGGGTTTTTTTTTGTTCTGAAGATGAATTGAATTTCCAAATCTTGTAATTAGTACACGAAAATTATGATAGCAACTGTATTGCTTTAAGAATTCGATATTTAGATTCTTGAACTTCGATTGTTATACTTAAATTATTTACATGATTGTTGGAGTAATAAAATTTTCCTGAACTTTATCTGAACTTATAGAAGAATGAAAACTTAAATGATTTCCTTTATATAATCAGACAGCCTGATACTAATTGCAACGATACTAAATGTAGGGTTTACTGCTCCAGCCGTTGGAAAACAACTAGAGCCTGCAATAAACAAATTATTAATACCATGGACTTTGCAATTTGAATCGACTACTCCTTTTTTTGAATTATTATGCATTCTTGTAGTTCCCATTTGATGCCATCCTCCATTATAATCAGGATGTAAATTTTCATTATCATTTCTCAAAAACTCTAATAGATTGACACGACCTATATCAAAACTACCCAGTTCCAGCCCTAAGGTTTCAATGATTTTCTTTATACTAATTTTTTCCAAACTTGTTAACTCCCAATTAAGATTTACTCTAGGAACACCTAAAGAATCTTTATCCTTAATTAGTTTAACTCTGGAATTAGGGTTTGGAGATTGTTCGAGTCTAATATACAATTGATATGCATTTTCGATTCCTATTGTACGGCTTTCTACTAGGTTATTTATTTTCATCTTAACTTTCCCTAGAAGGCTTTTGTGATTTTTCCCTCCCCAATTTTTGATATTTTCATTTGGATTCTCACTTTGCCATGTTTCAATATTTGGTTTAAAATACCTTGAAGAAATTATGTTTTTCAATCTAATGGTTCCATTAAGTATTTGTAATCTTTCTTGTTCTCTCTCAGTTATAGCAATTTCAGCTCGAGGAGGGAATTGAGGGCCTTTAGTGCCAATTCCATAAATTTTCATTTTATGAGGTTTAATAAGCCAAGCTTCTCCAGAAATTATCTCAGGATGTTCCATAAAATATCTACCTACTAAATCTTCTGAATTTCCTAATCCATTTTTATTTTGACTATTTGATGCCAATAAAATCCGTGAATTTTGGATAGCCCCACATGCCAAAATGAAGTATTTTGCTCTAACCTTATGTTTTTTATTGGCATAATTTTTAATTATGACTTCATTTATTGAGCTAAGTTCTTCATTCGCCTTAATATCAATAACATTAGCATAAGTATAAAGATTAATATTTTCTGAATTTATTATGATTTCTTTATATTTAATACCAAATCTTGTAGGGGAACTCCACTGCCACATTTTATTCCATATTTTATCTTTATCAAATTGGAATGGGTTATACAAGGGGTCCTTTGACGTCCAATAATCGACATCATATTCATAAGGACCTAAATCTAAATATGGAGAAGCTCTTTTATAATATGGATCTAAATCCTTTCTATTGATTGGCCAACCACTGTTATTTATCCAATCTCTTTTTTTAAAATCTATTTCATCTAAAGGGGAGCACATTCCCATCCAGGCCGAACTTGTTCCACCAAATGCATGAATTCGACTTGACTTCATGGGATAGTATTTTTGACCGGTTAAGGTTCCCTTGTAAAGATTCTGAACCGTGTCATCATATTTAAAACCTCCTCCTTCCAATAAAATAACCTTCTTATTTTTATTCATCCATTCCAAGGCAATACTTATTCCAGCAACTCCAGCACCAATGATACAAATATCTCCTTCAATAGTTGAGTTATTGTCTAAAATACGAGCGTCTATATGCATAAAACTATTGAATTACTAGTCTAATAAATATAATAATGCACATTGTTGTGCCTCCGTTTGAGATAAAATCCACCCATCTAACTGAGTGATTCTATTAAATTTAAAATCGTTCTTTATCTTTTCGATTAATTGATGAGCTACATCAATAACATTAGTTTCAATCTCAGAATTTTTGATATTTTCAATATTTGATAATAATTCCCATTTGAGTGTTTCCTTGTCTATATTATCCTCCTTTATATTACGAATATAATGCTTCCCAACTTTTTTAATGTTTTCTGTATTTAAAATCTTTGATAAAGAAAACGGTAAAACTAAAACCTTTACCAATTCTGATTTATATTCTGAACAGCTTGAGACGGGTAAGACAATTGCCAAACAGCTTAGTGAGGATATCCAAATAAATTGTCGTCTTTGCATAAAATTAAGATCTGAAATTAAATAACAATAATCAGTTAGTATTTAATATATTAAATGTGATAAATATAAAAAATATTAACTATTTAACATTAGAATAATTAATTTAAGTTTAGAATAAACTACGTTTATGTAAAACATCAATTTTATAAACATTCTATTTCTTTATGTTATCAATAAATATTGCTTGACTTTTTTCGAAAACTTCAATAAATTTCCATACTTGATTTAAAACCAATTCAGCTAAATAATAGATAACTCTATTGATTAAAAGACTTTGCTTACGCAAATATTTTGGCAACTTGGATATAACAGGCTTACGATATTTTTTAAACAACAACAATTCAAAACTTTCTTAAAGGACCACCCTACAAAATATAATGCATATCAAAATAAAAATAATAATGTGCTATCCAATATTTGAATTTGAATATCGTTAAACTACAAGTAGACAATATATTTAAATATTTAGTGTAATTTATCGTTAAATATATTGTTTGAATTGTTTTATGAAATATAGTTTTGTTTAGGATTGCAAAAGATGAAAAAAATCCTAATAGATCTATTTTTAATAAACATTGTTCAATTTAATAAAGGGAAAATCATATTATGAAGAATATAGCAGTCATTTTAGCTGGTGGTAAAGGCGAAAGATTGGGTTATCAATTACCCAAACAATTTGTTAAAATTGCAGGAAAGATGATCATTGAACACACGTTGGATGTGTTTCAAAATCACAATAAAATAAGCGAAATATTTATTGTAGGAGGTGAAAATGATATTGTGTTATACGAAAATATTGTAAATAATAACCGTTTCTCTAAAGTAAAAAAAATATTGATTGGAGGTGATAATCGTAGTAAATCATCTTTGTCAGCCATTAATGCATCTCCAGAAGACTGTAATCTAATTTTTCATGATGCCGTCAGACCATTAGTAAGTGAAAGGATTATCGATGATTGTATTAATGCTCTTCAGAATTATAACGCAGTTGATGTAGCGATTCCAGCTACTGATACAATTATTCAGGTAAAGAATCAAAAAATTATCAAAATACCTAATAGATCAAAGGTTTATAGAGGTCAAACCCCACAAGCATTTAGAATTGAAACAATTAGAAAAGCCTATTCCTTAGCAATACAGGATGCTGATTTTCAAGCTACCGATGATTGTGGAGTAGTTAAGAAGTACCTGCCAGATGAATTAATTCATGTTGTCAAGGGCGAACCATTTAATCTAAAATTAACTCACGAGGAGGATTTATTTTTAATTGATAAATTATTTCAAGTTCGAAGTATTCAATTATCGGAGATTAATTCTATTGAATTGGATAAATTAGAAAATAAAGTTGTTGTGGTATTTGGTGGCCACTATGGAATTGGTAAAGAAATTGTCAAAATATGTAGATTTAACAACTCAAAAGTATATAGTTTTAGCAGAACTCAGAATAATACAAATATATCTAAGGTTAATGATGTCAAAAGAGCATTAAAGGAAGTGTATAGTAAAGAGGGAAAAATTAATCATATAGTAAATACCGCAGGAGTTTTAGACAAACAATCTATAGTTAATATGGATTACCAAACTATAAATTCAAGCATTCAAGTAAATTATTTAGGAAATGTAATATTATCAAAAGAATCATTTAAATACCTCGAAGAAACTAATGGCAGTTTGCTGCTTTTTACTTCAAGCTCGTATACCAGAGGCCGAGCTATGTACAGTATATATTCGTCTTTAAAAGCAGCAACCGTGAATTTAGTGCAAGCCTTATCAAGCGAATGGGAAGATTTTCATATTAGAATAAACTGTATAAATCCGCAAAGAACTAAAACTCCAATGAGAGTTAGTAATTTTGGCAATGAAGATCCACTTACATTATTAAAACCTCAAGAGGTAGCTAGAGTATCAGTTAACACATTATTATCTAGTATAAGTGGACAGGTTATTGATGTAAAAAAAACAAAACAAAACAATAAATTATCTAATGTTATCGAAAAGTGAATTTATAAATTCAATTACTTGAATTGAATAACACGATCATAAAGTGTGTAAACGTAAATTCATAGGGTTGAGTTTATAGGAAATGAATCCTATTTTCATATAAAGCTATAATATAGTTTTTTCACAGCTTCATTTGTTTGGAATGATAACGTATTTTCTAATTTATTATTTGTGATTTTCTAATAGATTCAATATGTAAATAAACTCACAGATATTTACCAAAACCTTAAGATTAACATGGCACTTATTCCAGTAATTATTCCAAGTTCTTAAAGTCTGCAAAAAGAAAAGTTTTAAGAAGTAATCTTCACTAAAAATATTTATCAATCTTTAAATTTTCAGAAAACACAAAAATGAAAAGTGCTGGTTTCTTAATCAACATAACAAAAGTAAGAATAGAAGAAATTGAAGAATTTACTAATTATTGTATCACCTTATTTTATAATTACTTAAGAGTTTAGAAATATCACATTGCAATAAAATAGTTAATAAGTCGTTTTAAAAACATGTGTGCTATGAATCACCTTCCCTAAGTACAATACTCCCTCATATAACATAAATATTAACACTTAATTAATTTAAGTGTTTAGACTATTATTTGTCAAAAATTGAAGAAAAAGAATATGAAAAAAGTAATATTTATTATATTAGTCTCATTGAATTTTAATGTTTTTGCTACGAATTATTATGTGTCCAATTCCGGAAATGATAGTAATGATGGATTAACCGAATCTACAGCTTGGAAAACCATAGATAAAGTTAATGCAAAAATGAAATCATTCAAATCAGGCGATGTCATTGCTTTTAAGGGTGGAGATGAGTTTTATGGGTCGTTAATTATTTCAAAAAAAAATAGTATTACAATAACTAGTTATGGTTCTGGAAAAGCTATTTTTACTGGTGCAACAGTCGTATCTGGATGGGTAAATATTGGAAATAATATTTGGGAAGCATCTGAATCACTTAAAGTACATCAAGTATTCAAAAAAGGAAATGTGTTAAGTCAAGCTAGATTTCCAAAAATAAAAAGTGACTTTACACCACAATCAAATTACTTAAAAATAACATCTAAAATAGGCAAGACTGTATTCAAAAGTAAAGATTTAATTGGTCTACCTGATTTGGTAGGAGCTACAGCTCAAATTCAAGGGGCCGATTGGAAATTTACTAGTTGTGAAATAAAAGCATTTGATAGTAGTACAGGGAAAATAACCTTAACAAAAGCTCCATCAAATGATGCAGATGAAGGAGATTATTTCTTTATAATTAATGATTTTGACTTATTGGAAACTGAAGGAGAATGGTACTATGATAATAAAAAATTATACATATATTCAGTTTCAACTCCTACTGGAATAATTGCAAACACTTTTGATGGGGTAGGAATTAATATTAATCAAAGTGATAATGTTAGTATAAATAACATTAGGATTAATTATTTTACAAAAAGTGGTGTATATGCTTATAAAAGTAAATACCTACTAATCGAAAAAAGTGAATTTTTATTCTGCTATGATAGTGGTATAACAACAAAAGTTAGTACTAATACAACTGTAAATAATAATTATTTTAGAGGCTCAATGCAAAATGCTATTGATATTAATCATAATCAATTGTATTCAACTTCTTCAAATTCTACTGTTAACAATAATACTATTTATGAACATGGGCTATTAAAACAAGCTACAGCTAGAAATTTTGATATTCCACATGCAATTCGACTTCAGGGGAGTAATCATGTAATGAAATACAATGATATTCAGAAGATTGGATATAATGGCGTGAGAATTTATGGAGCTAACACAATAGTAGAGTTTAACTATATTAAAGACTTTTGTTTAATTGCTCATGATGGTGGAGGAATTTATTCGCAATCACCATCTTATTCTTCAGAATCTGTAAATGGAGGTATTATAAGAAATAATATAACTATAAATGGAGATCTAGGTGATAAATGGTTTGCCGAAGGTATATATATGGATGATCGGAGCAGTAATATACAAATTTTGAATAATACAATTTCAGGGGGTTGGACAGGGATATTTTTACACAATACTAAAAAAATAACCTTAGATGGAAACAAAATATATAATACACGTGACCATCCCTTAAAGTTTGTTGAAGATGCTAGAGGTGTGCACGGAGAAATGGTTGGTAACATAGTTACTAATAATGAGGCCTTTGTACTAAAGGCTAATATTACCCCTTCAAGTTTACGAAATAATCTGGGACCACATTATAAGTTTGCAACATTTGATAATAATAAATATTGGAATCCAAATTATAATAAGAGCGTAAAAGTTAAAACTTCTTCAATCAAAAGTGTTAAGTATTCTAAATCAGAATGGCAATCATTATCTGGTCAAGATGCTAATTCAACAGAAGACAATGGGGATATTGAAGACTCCCAAATTGTATACAATAAGTCTGTTAATACAAAAAATATATCATTAGTGGGTATATGGGAAGATCTGGATGGTAATCAATATAATGGAAATATAACTCTACAACCATATACTTCAAAAATATTAATTTTAGTGGAGAAAGGGACAGGTGTAATAAAAGCTAATGCAGGAGATGATGTTACTATTTGTTCTGGTGAAAGTATTACTTTAGAAGTGAGTGGAGGATCATCCTATGAATGGAGTACAGGAGCAACAACAAAAAGTATAACAGTAAGTCCGAATGTAACAACAAGTTATACGGTTACAATATCAGATGGATCTGGTTCAGATAGTGATAGTGTTCAGGTAACGGTAAACAGTATAACAGCGAATGCTGGTTCAGATATTAGTATAAATGAAGGAGATAGTATTACTTTAACAGCAAGTGGTGGAGATACTTATATTTGGAATACAGGGGCAACAACGCAAAGTATAACCGTAAGTCCAAATTCAACTACAAGTTTTACTGTTACAGCAACAAAAAACGGGTGTGACGATAGTGATAGTGTTCAGGTAACAGTTGGTTCAACTAATGGATCGGTTACAGCTAATGCAGGGTCGGATCAAAATATTTGTAGTGGTGAGAATGTAACATTGACAGCTTCAGGTGGAACTATCTATTCATGGAGTACCGGAGAAACAACAAAAAGTATAACAGTAAGTCCAAATTCAACAACAACATATACGGTTACAGTATCAGATGGATCTGAATCAGATAGTGATAGTGTTCAGGTAACAGTGAATAGTGTGACAGCCAACGCAGGTGTGGATGTAAACATAAATGAAGGAGATGGCGTAACTCTGAAAGCGAGTGGTGGAGACACCTATTTATGGAGTACAGGAGCAACAACACAAAGTATAGTTGTAAGCCCTTCAGCTACTATATCTTTTTCAGTAACGGTTTTTAGAAATGATTGTGAGGATACAGATGATGTTGAAGTTACAGTAATTGAGAATGATGTCACAAATCCACCTCCGGCAAGAGCTAATGCAGGTGAAAACTTTACAATTTGCTTGGGTGAAACAGCAACATTAACTGCATATGGAGGCAATTCTTATAAATGGAGTACAGGTGAGGTACAAAAAAGTATTCAAATTAATCCTACAAGAACTACGACATACTCTCTGACAGCAACTAGAGGAGGTATTACAAATACAGATTCAGTGACCGTAACCGTTGAGAATTGTACAAATACTATAACGGAAAATGACCTTAATAAAAACATTAAAGTTTATCCTAATCCCACTTCTGGCATTTTAAATGTTAATGTAGTTGGATCTAACAATGAATTTAATCTTCAGCTAATAAATTTGAATGGGAGAATAATTTACAGTGATAAAGTAAATTCAAGTCAAGGCGGCATGTCTAAACAAATAGATCTATCAAGATTTGCCAAAGGAGTTTATTTTGTAAGATTATTTAATTCAAATCAAAATTCGAATAAAAAAATTATACTTATTTAAAACTAACTCAACCATTCATAGAATCGTTTAATACATTTTGCATCAAATTTATATATAAATTATTCTAAACATTCAATAAATAGTTTCATAGATTGATTATAGTATTTAATTTACACTTCATATGTGATGGTATAATATAATTTATTAGGATATATTAATTAGATTAGCATTTCTTTAGTGAGCCCATAAAACAATAAATGAAAAGACGAATTTTTATATGGATTTCTACAGCAACAACTCTAATAATTTATTTTCTAGAAGGGAATAGCATGTCTGAATTAAATAATAGTAGATTAATAGCTAAGCCAATTTCCTTATTGTACAGAAGTATTTCAGAAACCATTCATAGATGTATTATTTTAATTTATGTTAATAGAATAAACACGATTAATTCAATTAACAGGCTTCAGATTGAAAATTTATTAAAGTTAAAAATTAACCAAGATTTACACTTTAATAGTGTTGTCCCTAGATAAGTTATAAAACTCCAGCTATTCAATGAATAATATCTTTATTAATGTAATAATAGTATAGTATGTATTTTGACGCAAGAGAATTGGATAATAACTCTTTAATTGAAGGAGATATATGTATAATAGGTGCTGGTGCTGCTGGTATTAGTATAGCACTTGATTGGATAAACACAAATTACAAAGTTATTCTTCTTGAAGGTGGTGGATTTGAATATGATAAAAAAATACAAAACCTTTATAAAGGAAAGATAAATGGACCAAAATGCCTCCCTTTAATGTCAAGCAGAAGTCATTTATTTGGAGGGACAACAAATATATGGGGTGGTCATTGTTCTCCTTTTGATGAAATGGATTTTGAAAAACGGAATTGGGTAGATAATAGTGGATGGCCCATAAAAAAAAAAGATTTGAACCCTTATTATGAGAAAGCAACAAAAATTCTAGAGTTACAAACTGATGATTATAGTATAAATTATTGGTTAAAAAATAACCCATCATATACTAAATTACAAATTAATAATGATATAATTACAGAGAAAATATGGCAATACAGTCCCCCTACTAGATTTAATGATAAATATAAAGATGTAATTATAGATGCAAAGAACATTTATTTATATACCTATGCAAATGTCACAAATATTTCCGCAAATGAAAATATCTCTAGTATAAAAGAAGTTACGTTAAAAAATCATACTGGGAAAACACATAAAGTAAAAGCAAAATATTTTATTCTGGCTTGTGGTGCGATTCAAAATGCTAGACTGTTACTTAATTCTAAGAAACAAATAAATAATGGAATAGGGAATGAAAATGATAATGTGGGTAGATATTTTATGGAGCATGTACATGTAAACGCCGCAGAATTATGGCTTAATAACACATTTCCTATGAGTTTCTATTTGTTAAATTGGGGAATAACAAAAGGAAGAGCTGAGCTTGCTATTACAGCTAATGAACAGCAGAAACATAGAATTTTAAACGGGACTGCAAAGATAGATTTCCTTAAAAACGATAGATCTAGAAAATCTTTTTTTGATATGTATTCCAATGAGGATCCTAAAAAAAATGGTTATATAATGTCCTATAGTGAAAAGATTAACAAAAAAATACAATTATTTAAAGCATCTAGAGTTGAAAATATTGATAGAGCTTATGGATTAAATGTCAAGATCGAACAAGTTCCAAATCCAGATTCACGTGTTTTTCTTGATAATGAAAAGGATGTTTTAGATATGCAAAAAGCCAATTTGAGATGGGAAATAACATCTTTTGAAAAAAGAAGTATAAAAAAAATGGTTGAACTTATTGGTCGGGAGGTTGGAGTTTCAGATATAGGACGAATTAAGTTGATGGAATCTCTTCATGATGGAAATAATCAAAATTGGATTGAAAATAGATATCCTGGATGTCATCATATGGGTACAACAAGAATGAGTAATAACCCGAAAAATGGAGTTGTTGATTTGAATTGTAAAATACATAGTTTAAATAATTTATTCGTTGCCGGATCATCATGTTTTACAACTTCAGGTTCTGCCAATCCCACTTTGACGTTAATTGCACTAAGTCTACGCTTGTCAAATTATGTTAAGAGTAAAATTGAATAGTGTTGAGGTCAACATCCAAAATTCAGTTTTCAAATATTCAAAAATTAATGCCAGATATTATACTTTAACATTTTTGTCTTATGATCTGGGCCGCCACACTCACCCCAATCTCCATAGGAGTCTTACTGAAAATTTCCAACCCAATCGGTGCATGAACTTGTTCCAATAACTCTTTAGAAACTCCTTCTTTTTGCATTTCTAAGAACATCTTTTTGATTTTAGATTTACTACCTAATACACCTATATATCTTATCTTTTTAGCAAGAATCTTTTTTAATACTGTTTTATCATTTATATAAGAATTGGTCATAATAGCCACAAAAGTATTTTCTCCTTCTGGTATAAACTTTTCTATATCTTTATAATTCGTAATAATTTTATTGTCAATATATGAATTGTTTATTAAGGTATTCAGATCTTTCCTATCATCGATCATGGTGATTTCGAAATCCAGTTTAGAAAATATTTCAGAAGTCGCCAATCCAACATGTCCGCCACCAATTATGTATAGTTGATTTATACTATTTATTTTTTCATGATATACCCATTGATTCGATGACTGTTGCTCAAATGAAATTTTATTATCATTGTTGAATCCATAATCAAACCCTATTTTCTTTGGCTCAATTTTAAAAATGCCCTTTTCTTTAGATAGAATGAGATCAATAACCTTTAGATCAGTTTTTTTTAGAATATAGAAAAGTACCAACTGCTCACCCGAACAAATCAATCCAGATCCATCAACAATTTCGCCTCTGTGGACCTGTTTTTTAAGAGTAGGGGTGAAGTCATTTATTTTTAAATAAATTTTAGCTTCTTCAACCAGCTTATATTCCATGATACCACCACCTATAGATCCATATATTTCTCCATCAATTCCAACACCCATTTTAAAACCTTGTCTACCGGGAGAACTGCCTTTGCTGGAAACAACTAGAAGTAACATGACCTTGTCGAATTTTTCTATTTGGGATTTTAAAAAATGGTATATTTTCATTTAAATTGTATTTTCTTATCACAAAAATAGTTAAACTAAATCTTTTCAAGAATAAATTATTGGATGTAATATAAATTTTAATTGATTGTAATGACTTGAAACATTTCACGCAGATTTCGCAGATATTAATAATTTAATTTAGACTCATTAATTTTTGAGAAACTAATCTGCGTAATCTGCGAGAAATTAGGGAACAATATTTACCTATAAAAAAAAACCTGTATATTAGTAATAATTATTACATAAAAAAAACTCAAAAACCATGCCTATATATATGGATCGTCACGATCTGACATAAGATATTAATGCAGATCATGTTGCCAAAATTCATCAAGAAGACCTTAAAGTTGAGCATAAGTTTGGATGTAAAGGATTAACATATTGGTTTGACGATAAAAGAAAAACTGCCTTTTGCTTAATAGATGCTCCCAATAAAGAAGCACTTCAAAAAATGCATGATTACGCACATGGGGCTATTCCAACCAATATAATAGAGGTTGATCCAAAATTAGTTGAATCTTTTCTAGGTAGAATTGAAGATCCGGATAAGACACAAAATAACGAATTAAATTTCGTCAATGATCCTCCATATAGAATTTTAATGGTAACAGGATTTGCAAATAATGCAATGATCAAATCAAATTCGGATAAAAAACCTTTGCTAAATTATAATGATTCAATTGTTAAACAAATAATCCATTTTAATGGAAGATTGGTTAAAAATAAGTTAGATTGTTTATTTGTTTCTTTTAGATCAATTTCCGATGCAGTTTTATGCGCTATTGAGATCCAAAATCAGTTCAAAGAATACTTATTGAAGGATAACCACCCTGACTTAGAACTGAAAATAGGGTTGAGTTCAGGAATACCGGTAACAGAGAAGGAAGAGATTTTTGAAGATACAATTAAACTAGCTGAAAGACTTTGTAATGTTGTACTTGGACAAATTGTGGTCTCATCAGAAGTGAAAGAGCTCTACGAAACCGAAAATTCAGAAGTTGTTATTAATGGTA
>Ga0164315_10000377_pt1 | contig 30484 bp, 20 predicted proteins | sample GuaBasSedimGuay6_FD_113737 | JGI IMG/M metagenome (GOLD analysis project Ga0164315, IMG submission 113737) | Subseafloor sediment microbial communities from Guaymas Basin, Gulf of California, Mexico - Guay6, Core 4569-2, 0-3 cm | ecosystem: Environmental > Aquatic > Marine > Hydrothermal vents... | reverse complement strand
TATTTTGCAAATGCAGATGTTTTACAAAACAACGAAATCGATTTATTTGTTGATGTTGATACCTCGGTTTTTACATGCACCTGGGAATTACACAGATATGACCCTGTTAATATTATTGATGATAATTTTTCCAGCACAAAAAAATCACAACTTCAAGGATTTCCTCTCAATATTTTAGATGGCGATGTAGATCCTCAAACCACTTATTATGAGTATTATGCCTTAGTTTATGATAGTTGTGGTATTGAACGTTTAGAATCGAATAAACTGAAAACTATCCACCTTAAGGGGAGGAAAATTGACCAGCAGATCAATCATTTGGAATGGAATGCATTTGAGGGATGGGAAACTGAAGTAGAAAAATACTATATCTACCGTATTAGTGCAAATGAAACTAATGCTTTCTTGATAGACTCTGTAGATAATCAAACATTCGAATACGATGATTTGATAAGTTCAGATCAGGCAACTGAGGGTATGTTAAGTTATTGGATAGAAGCAAAACAAACTGCTGGCGGGGATTTTAACTATAAATCATATAGTAACTCTAACCTAATTGATATTTTCTTTGAGAGCAATATTTACTTTCCAAATGCTTTTCGTCCGGGGGGCTTGAATAATGAATTCAAACCCATTTTCAATTATTTCAGTGGTAGCAATTACTCTTTCCAAATATTTAACAGATGGGGGCAAATGGTTTTTGATACATCTAATCCCGAAGAAGGATGGGATGGATTGGTTGATGGAAAGAGTCAAATTAGTGGAACCTATGTTTATCGCCTTTCCTATAAAAGTATTTATGAAATAGATGTGGATCAAAAAGGAACAGTTCTATTATTAAAATAAGTCTATTTAATTTAGAGTTTTTATCAGTCTCTAGACTTAACTCTTTTTTTCACCATCAAGCATTATAACACACAACAATACACACAAAATACCCATCTCGTTAATCTTTGTTAATTCAATATTATAAGAGGTTTTTAGCAGGCTCATTAGATTAATTTTGATACCTTTGCGCAATTTTAAAATTCTGTAAGCATGGCATTAAACAGCGATAAAATATTGGGTGAAGGACTTACATATGATGATGTACTTTTAGTTCCCGCCCATTCTACGGTTTTACCGCGTGAAACCGATCTCAGTACAAAATTTTCAAAAAATATTACTCTTAAAATTCCAATAGTTTCAGCGGCTATGGATACGGTTACCGAATCCAAAATGGCAATTTCAATGGCCCAGGAGGGCGGCATTGGGGTTATTCATAAAAACATGACTATTCAGCAGCAAGCTTATGAAGTGAAAAAAGTTAAGCGCGCTGAAAACGGAATGATCCTGGAACCCATTACTTTGTATCCAGAAAATACTGTTCAGGATGCTCTAAATATTATGGCTGAATACAGTATTGGTGGTATTCCAGTCGTTGATACTACTAATAAACTTGTGGGTATTGTTACCAACAGAGACCTTCGTTTCGAGAGAAACCTCAACAAAACGGTTAAAGAGGCAATGACATCTAAAAACCTGATTACTTCCACTGAGTTCACTGATTTCGAGCAGGCTGCCGACATACTTCAGGAGTATAGGATTGAAAAATTACCGGTTGTTGATAAAGACTATAAACTTATAGGGTTAATAACCTATAAAGACATAATTAAAATTAAAGCACACCCAAATAGTTGCAAGGATGAAAGAGGCAGATTGAGGGTTGCTGCTGCTATTGGCATTGCTTCAGATACGATAGAACGTATCGAGGCACTGGTTGATGCTGGTGTTGATGCTGTGATTATTGATACTGCTCATGGGCATTCACAAGGTGTTCTTGAGATGACGAAAACTGTTAAAAAGCATTTTCCTCAAATAGATTTGGTTGTTGGAAACATTGCAACGGCAGAGGCTGCCAAAGACCTTATGATGGCAGGTGCTGACGCTATTAAAGTCGGGATTGGACCAGGCTCAATATGTACTACAAGAATTGTTGCGGGAGTTGGAGTACCTCAACTAACTGCTGTTATGGATGTTGCAGCAGCGCTTAAAGGAAGTGGAATTCCTGTTATTGCAGATGGTGGTATTCGATACACAGGTGATGTTGTTAAAGCAATCGCCGGTGGTGGAGATACAATTATGGCAGGCTCATTATTTGCTGGTGTTGATGAATCTCCTGGTGAAACAATAATTTATGAAGGAAGGAAGTTTAAAACATACAGAGGCATGGGTTCAGTGGAGGCTATGCATGAGGGCTCAAAAGACAGGTATTTTCAAGATACCGAAGATGATATTAAGAAATTAGTTCCTGAAGGGATAGTTGGAAGAGTACCTTTCAAAGGTGTGCTAAACGAGGTGATCGTTCAAATTATTGGAGGCATCAGAGCAGGAATGGGTTATACAGGATCAAAGGATATCCAGCAATTACAGAATGCTAAGTTTATTAAAATAACTGCTGCAGGTGTTGCCGAGAGCCACCCGCATGATATTACAATTACAAGAGAGGCTCCAAATTACAGCCGTAACAAATAAAATTATTAAAGGATAAATAATATTTTTCAAATGAAGAGAATAGAAACTGTATTCAAATTTATTGCCGCATTTACTTTGCTGCTCTTTTTATCACAAAATTTGTTTTCACAAAAAACGTTACAAGAGAAAACACTTGTTACCATTGGAGATGAAACTGTTAGTGTGGTTGATTTTATGAAAACATATAATAAAAATAATAATGCCAGCAATCTTTCAAATGAAGATGCAATTACAGAGTATCTTGACCTTTACATCAATTTCAAATTGAAAGTAATGGAGGCGAAGGCGCTTAAAATGGATACTATACCAAGTTTTGTAAAGGAACTTGCTGGTTATAGGAAACAACTGGCAAAGCCATATTTTATTGACGAAAGCGTTAATGAGGCCATACTTGAGGAGGCATATCAAAGACTACTAATTGATGTCCACGCCAGCCATATTTTAATAATGGTTGATGAAAATGCTCCTGCTTCAGATACTCTTGAGGCTTATAATAAATTAATTGAGATACGAGAAGGAATTTTGGCTGGTAAAGACTTTGGAGAAGCAGCAGTTGAATTCTCCGATGACCCATCAGCTAAAGACCAAAAAGTTATACCAAACAAACAAAGGTTTAGAAAAGGAAATAAAGGAGATTTAGGTTACTTCACCGTTTTTAATATGGTTTACCCTTTTGAAAATGCGGCCTACAACACTAATGTTGGTGAGATTTCTCTTCCTGTTAGAACAAGGTTTGGGTATCATTTGCTAAAGATTGACAGCAAAACAGATGCGCTGGGAGTTGCTCGTGTAGCTCATATTTATATGGGACTTAGCCCTGATGCATCCTCGGAAGATTCTCTTGCTAAGGCAGAAAAAATAAATGCTGTTTATGCTAAGATCCAGGAGGGTATGAGTTTTGACGATGCTGTGATTGAGTTTTCAGAAGATAAAGGTTCGGCCAAAAACAAAGGCCAACTGTCAAAATTTACTTGTAATAAAGTTGTCCCTGAGTTTGTTACACTTGCGAAAGAACTTGAACTAGGGGAAGTATCAGAACCTGTAAAAACATCATATGGTTTTCATATTGTTAAACTAATCAGTAGAGAAACTCCTGGTACTTTTGAAGAAGAAGAAGAAAAACTTAAAGAAAGGCTATCTAAAGATATCAGATCACATAAAAGCGAAGAAGCAGTTATAAATAAGATAAAGCAAGAGAGCAATTTTAATGTTAATGAAAAGCAAAAAAGTGAAGTTTTTGCAGTTGTGGACAGTACTGTGCTTGAAGGTAAATTTGTTGCCGGAAATCTGGAATCATTATCTAATGTTTTGTTTGAAATAGCAGGTGAGAAACATCTTCAATCTGAATTTATTAGTTATGTGACTGAAACACAGAAAAAACAAATAAATCTTGATAAAGATGTTTACCTAAATCAAATGTTAGAGATTCTCATAATAGAAGAACTTCTTGCCTATGAAGATCGTCATTTGGAGGAACATTTCCCTGATTTTGCCGACCTGATGAAAGAATACCATGATGGTATATTACTATTCAACCTAACTGATGAGAGAGTTTGGAATAAAGCGGTAAGAGATACAACAGGGCAAAAAGAGTATTTTGAAAGCCATAGGGCTGACTATATTTGGCAGGAAAGAGTTGATGCTACGGTTTTCAATATCCGCGATTATAAAGAGGTGGATAGAACCATTGAAATAATTCTTGAAAATGAAAATGATGGAGATATTGCAAAAGCACTTGATGCTGATAGTATTTCATCGGTGTGGTTAAGCCCTGATATTTATGAGAAAGGGGATAATAAATTTGTTGACAAGGTAAAATGGACCCCAGGACTTTCTTCGCCAATTAAATCTAATGTTGGTACACTTACAGTTTTAGTAAGGATAAAAAATATAATTCCGGCAAAACCCAAAATGCATAAAGAAGCAAGAGGTCTTGTAACTGCTGACTATCAAAACTACCTTGAAGAGCAGTGGATAAAAGAACTTAAGGAAAAATATCCTGTTATTATTGACAAGTCTGTTCTAAATGAGTTGATTAGCAGATAATATCTATATAATATTTAATTTTCATAATAAATTATGGTCAGAATATTGTTTTTTTTATCACTCTTATTTTACATTGCACTCTATGCTTGCAATAGTAGAATTAAAGATAGTGATGAAATAATCCTGGCTACGGTTCATAATGATATTTTGTACGCTTCGAGCCTATCAGGTATTGTTCCTCCAAAAACTTCCCACAGAGACAGTATAGTTTTGGTCAGAAACTATGTAAACAACTGGATAAAAACAAAGTTGATGGTGGAAAAAGCAAGGTTTAACCTTAGGGATGAACAACTTGATTTTGATCAAAGGTTGGAAGATTATGAAAACTCATTAATAATATTTGAATATGAAAGTGAGTTATTAAAACAAAAGTTAGACACTACTATTAGCGAAACTGAACTTAAAACATTCTACATCAATCATATCAGTGATTTTGAACTTAAGGAGAATATTGTAAAAATATTTTATGCTGTAGTTGACAAAGACCTTCCGGAGAAGGAAGATATAGAAAACACTTTCAATATTGCTGATAGTTTGATTATGGATTCTCTGGAAGTTATGTCAGAATTAAATAATTTCACAATATTCCTAGATACAAGTATGTGGATAAGTTTTGGCGAATTGAAAAGAAAAATACCAATAGTGACTTATAATCAGGAACTGTTTATAAAGGATAAACGCTTTATTAAAATCTCTGACGACAACAATTGTTATATGTTGAAGTTTGTTGACTTTAAAATAACTGATGATATCAGTCCTTATGAATTAGTTGAGAAAAACATAAAGGATATCATTCTGGCTAAAAGAAAAATAGAACTGATTAAAAAAGTGAGGGAAGAGATTTATAATCAGGCAGCATTAAATAATGATTTTGAGATTTATTACCATGAATAAGATAAAATATAATACAATTAGGAAGACCATACTCTTTGCATTTATGGCAGGTCTGTTATCTATCAATAACCATGCTGTGGCACAAGAAGATACCCATATTATAGATCAGGTGGTGGCTGTGGTTGGAAAGAATATTATTCTTGAATCGGATATTCAAAACCAGTATTTGAATTACAGAATGCAAAGAGGCATAAAAGGCAGCTCAGAAGTAATAAGATGCCAAATTCTTGAGGAACAATTATTTCAAAAACTTATGGTCGCTCAAGCTGAGGTTGATAGTATAGTTGTTAATGAGGTGCAGGTAGAAGGGGAATTGGAACGCCGCTTACAAATGTTTATAAGCCAGTTTGGGTCGCAAGAAAAAATGGAAAATTATTATGGCAAAACAATACCTGAGATTAAGAGTGAACTCCATGATATAATTAAGGAACAAATGCTTGCACAGCAAGTACAGTCTATCATTGTTGAAAATGTAAATGTTACTCCCTCTGAAATAAAGTCTTTCTACAGATCAATACCCGAGGATAGTTTACAACAGATTTCAACCGAATATCAGATAGCACAAATAGTAAAGAAACCACCCATTAGCATTGAAGAAAAATTAAGAATAAAAGAACAACTTTTGGAGTTAAGATCCCGAATTCTTAAGGGTGAAAATTTTTCAACTATGGCAATTCTTTATTCAGAAGACCCGGGTTCTACAAAAAAAGGTGGAGAGTTAGGTTTTTATGGTAGAGGACAATTATACCCTGAGTTTGAAGCCATTGCGTTTAAACTGAAGGAAGGTGAGATTTCAAATATTGTAGATACAGAAGCCGGATATCATATCATTCAACTTATTGCTCGAAAAGGAGATTATATTAATGTACGACATATTTTGCTAATCCCTAAAGTTGCTCCTGCAGACTTATTAAAGGCAAGGACTGAATTAGATAGTATTGCCAACTTAATACGAAATGATTCAATTACCTTTGATAATGCAGTTACAATGTTTTCAGAAGCAAAAAACAAAAATAACTCAGGCCTACTTGTAAACTCTTATACAGGAGGAACTACTTTTGAGGCCGAGCAACTTGACCCGCAAATTTCATTTGTTATTGAGAAGATGAATGTTGGTGAGATATCTGATCCTGTGCCATTGAAAACAGAAGAAAAAGAAGATGCCTATCAAATTGTTCTTCTGAAAAAGAAAACAGCTCCACATAAGGCAAATCTAAAGGATGATTATTCAAAAATCCAAATATGGACTGAAAATTTTAAAAAGCAAAATGTTATTGATGATTGGATAAATGATAATGCTAAAAAAACTTACGTTAGAATAATTGAACAGTATAAAGATTGTCAGTTTAGGCATGAATGGAAGGTTAGGTAAGGAGAGAGGTTGCTGGTTGCTGGTTAATTTGTAATTATGTTTTAAAACAAATAGGAAAAATTATTGAAGATTTATGAATTACAAAACTGATGTAGAGGCTGTTGATGCCTTTGTTGAAAAATATAAAGAATTAAGAAAAGAAATTTCTAAGGTCATTGTCGGGCAGGACGAAACAGTAAAAAATACACTTATCTCAATCTTCTCTCAGGGACATGTTTTATTAGTAGGTGTTCCCGGATTGGCGAAAACTCTTTTAGTGAACACCATTGGGCAAGTTTTAGGACTAACATATAGTCGTATTCAGTTTACACCTGACCTTATGCCATCGGATATTATTGGGACAGAAATACTTGATGAGACCAGGAAATTCAAATTTATAAAAGGGCCGGTATTTGCTAATATAGTTTTGGCAGATGAAATAAACAGAACACCACCTAAAACACAATCGGCCTTGCTTGAGGCAATGCAGGAAAAGTCAATCACTGTAGCAGGAAATAATTATAAACTTGATAATCCGTTTTTTGTTCTGGCAACACAAAATCCTATTGAGCAGGAAGGTACCTATCCTCTTCCTGAGGCGCAACTTGATAGATTTATGTTTAACCTTATTCTTGAATACCCATCATTTGAGGAAGAACTTGACATTGTTAAAACTACCACAATTGGTTCTGCTCAAGAGGTAAACAAAGTACTGGATTCAGAAGAAATTATATTTTTTCAAAACTTGCTACGTAAGATTCCTGTTGCTGATAATGTATTAGAATATGCCGTTTCACTAGTTGCAAAAACCCGACCTCAAACTGAAAGAGCACATGATTGGGCCAACAAATACCTTAACTGGGGGGCAGGGCCAAGGGCTTCACAATTTTTAATAGTTGGAGCAAAAACACATGCTGCTTTAAATGGCAAATACTCACCCGACATCGAAGATGTTAAAGCCATTGCTCATGCAGTTCTCCGCCATCGTATTATAAGAAACTATAAAGCTGAGGCTGAAGGAATAAGCATGGATGCAATTATTGATGAATTACTATAGGGTTAACATTGCCTTTAAAAACTGCAAATAGCAAAAACAAATGTTCTCAAACATTAAAGTTATAAGTTTCGATGCCGATGATACTCTATGGGTAAATGAGCCCTATTACAGGGAAACTGAAGCAGCATTTTGCGAATTGCTAACTAAATTTCACCCGGAAAAATTTGTGAACACTGAGTTATTAAAAACAGAATTAAAAAATCTGGAACTCTATGGCTATGGAGCAAAAGGTTTCATTTTATCATTAATTGAAACAGCCCTTAAAATTAGTGACCATAAGATTTCTCAGGAATCTATCGGTGAAATAATTAGTCTTGGAAAACAATTGCAGAATAAACCACTGATTCTTCTGGATGGGGTTGAAGAAATACTTGATTATCTTAAAACTAAAAATTACAAACTAATTGTTGCCACCAAAGGTGATCTTCTGGATCAGGAAAGAAAATTAAGAAAATCCAATCTTGAAAAATACTTCCATCACATTGAAGTAATGAGTGATAAAAAACCTGAAAACTATCGTTCATTGCTAAATCATCTGGATATCAATCCTGAAGAATTTATAATGATTGGAAACTCATTGCGATCGGATATTCTTCCTATTCTGGAGATTGGTTCACAGGCAATCCACATTCCTTTCCATACAACATGGATTCATGAAACGGTTGCTGACGATAATAGCCAATTAAATAATATTGTTAAATGTAAATCTTTAATAGAATTGAAGAAAATGTTTTAAGTAGATATTCCAACCCCCCAATCTTCCATTTTAAGCACAAGACAAATCTTCCACTCTTCCATTCTTCCATTCTTCTGATTCCCCATTTCCTAAAAAAGAATAAAATCTAATTATCTTCGTTAATCATATAACAACGTTTTTTACCTTTACATCTTTTTAAACTCAGCATTAATGAAGCGTAAAAATATCCTAGTTCTATTCGGCTCAGTTTTAGTCCTCATCCTATTAACATGGTATTTCACCAAACCCTCTGTAGAGCAAGGGTTGACCATAAAAACAAAAGTTATTTCAGGGCAATTTATAATTGATGTTACGACCACAGGGGAATTGGAAGCTCGCAGCAGCGAAAAAATACAAGGTCCGAATCCAATGAAGTTGCGTAATGCCAGAATATGGCAATACAGAATAGAAGATATAGTAGCAGATGGAACAGTGGTAGACTCAGGTGAATGGGTGGCAACCCTTGACCGTAGTGATTTGGAAAATAAAATAAAAGATCAGGAATTGGATGTAGAAAAACTTCAGACTCAATTTCTCCAGAAACAACTGGATACAACTATGACATTGCGCAATGCGCGCGACGACCTTATCAACCTTGAATTTGGCCTTGAAGAAAAACAAATTATTGTTGACCAATCGCTTTATGAGCCACCGGCAACTCAAAGGCAAGTCAAACTTGACTTAGAGAAAACACATAGGACTTATAGTCAGTCTGTTGAGAATTACCAATTAAAATTACAAAAAGCCGAAGCTGATATGCGAGAAGTCCAGGCAAACCTCTCAAAAAAACTCAATAAACTTGATGAGTTTAAAAGCCTTCTTGACGATTTTGTAATAAATGCCTCAGAATCGGGAATGGTAACTTATAAAAAGAATTGGGATGGACAAAAAGTTGGTGTGGGTTCTCAAATTAGCGCATGGGACAATGTTGTTGCAACATTACCTGACCTTTCTGCAATGAACAGTAAGACATTCATTAATGAAATTGATATAAGCAAAGTTACTAAAGGACAGAAAGCAGAAATTGAGATTGATGCTTTTCCCGGCAAGAAATTCGATGGATCAGTTTTTGAAGTTGCAAATATGGGGGAGCAGATGAGAAATTCAAATGCTAAAGTTTTTGAGGTAATGATTCATATAACTGGTTTCGACTCAATACTCAGGCCATCCATGACAACGAAAAACCGCATTATTACTAATATTATCGATTCTGTTCTCTTCGTTCCCATTGAGTGTGTTTCTTCTAATGACTCAATATCTTATGTTTATTTTAGTGGAAAACGCAAACAGGTAATTCCCGGCTTAAGTAATGAATCATCAATTATTATAAAAGAAGGTGTTAAAAAAGGAGATAATATTTATCTGGTTGCGCCCTCCGGTGCTGAAGAGTGGGATATTATTTTTCTTGATGAAGAAATAATTGAAAAATATCGAGAAGAAGAAAAGGCAAAGGAACAGGTAAAAGTAGACTCTGCCGAAAAAAAACCACAAGAAAATAAGATGCCGCCCAAAGGTAAAAGAGATGGAAAGAAGAGAGGCGGAAAGCAAAAACAGATCATAAAGAAATAAGTGATTGTGGAAAGATATTTACAAATACTTACCATCTCGCTTGAAGCAGTTTTTGTCAATAAGTTGCGTTCAATACTAACAGCGCTTGGAATTATATTTGGTGTTGGAGCCGTGATTTCAATGATGGCTATTGGAAATGGGGCACGTCAGGAGATTTTAGAACAAATAAAACTTGTTGGTGTAAATAATATTGTAATACTTCCTAAAGTTGAAGCCGACAAGGTTGAAGGGGAGGAAGATGAAGGTAAAACATTAAAAAAGAAATACTCCCCGGGACTAACTTTAAAAGATGCTGAAAATTTTCTGATTTCAGTTCCTACAATAGAAAAGATTAGTTCAGAAGCAATATACAAAACCCTTGCTATCAGAAATGGCAAAAAGTTAAGCATTAAACTTTCAGGAGTTAGTCCTGAATTTTTTCAACTTTTTAATCAAGGACTAAAGAAAGGCGAGTTTTTTAATAAGTGGCAAGTTGAAAGAGGTGATGCAGTTTGTATTATAGGACCTGAGGTAGAGGCAAAACTTTTTTCCAAGGAGGATGCAATTGGCAAATTAGTAAAATGCGGCAATGTATGGCTTAAAGTTATTGGTGTTCTTGAAGGTGTAAGGGTAAATGAGAAAGCTGAAGAAATGGGTATAAGCAACTATGCTACTAATATTTTCACCCCCATTAAAACACTTTTACTACGTTATAAAGACCGCTCGGTAATTAATAAAGCATCCTTTGGTGCCGGACAAACAGTTTTTGTTGGTATGAGTACCATTAGGTTCTCAAATGATGATGGAGGCAGCGGTGGCGAAAACCAGTTGGATAAAATTGTTGTTCAGGTAAAAGAAACTCACCAACTAACACCAACAGCAAAAGTTATAAAAAAAATACTAGATCGTCGGCATAAAGGTGTTGATGATTATGAAATAAAAATTCCTGAACTTCTGCTAAAGCAGGAACAAAAAACTAAAGATATTTTCAATATTGTTCTTGGGGCTATTGCTGGAATTTCATTAATAGTTGGTGGAATAGGAATCATGAATATAATGCTGGCATCGGTAATGGAACGTATTAGAGAAATAGGAGTACGACGAGCAATTGGTGCCACTCAAAAAGATATTGTTCTTCAGTTTCTCTCGGAGGCAACTTTTATTAGCGTGTCTGGTGGACTCATAGGGATTTTATTGGGAGTACTGATTGCCAAATTGATTACGGCAACAACTGGTATATTAACAATTGTTTCCCTGGGATCCATTGCAATCTCTTTTGGTGTTGCCGCCTCCGTAGGAATAGTATTTGGATGGCTTCCTGCCAGAAAAGCAGCGGAGCAAGATCCTGTTGAGAGTTTGAGGCATGATTAATGAAATTAGAAATTATGAAACGAAAAAATAACAAATTTCTGTTAATGCCATTTCAAAACATAGTTGTTTTAATAAATCTGATTATACTTGGAAATCTTTTAAGTCTTAATGCCCAGGAAACCACAAACTACACTCTTAATGAGGTGGTAAAAATTGCCCAAAATCAATCCCCTGACGCCCTTAAAGCCAAGCATAGGTTCAGGGTTAGTTATTGGAACTTTAAGATATTCAGAGCCGATTATTTACCAAACCTCAGACTTGACGCTACCATTCCAAACTTAAACCGTACTATCTCAGCAGTTCAGGGACAGGATGGAACGTCAATTTATACACCGGCAAGTCTTACTAATTACTCAGTAGATCTTTCACTAAGCCAGAAGATTGGATTTACTGGCGGAAGTGTTTTTCTAAGTACTGGTGTCAGACGTATGGATAATTTCCTTGCAGATACAACAACAACCGGTTACCTTACAAATATGGTTAGTATTGGGATTAACCAGCCGCTTTTTGCCTACAATCCTTATAAATGGAGAAAGCATATTGAACCAATGAAGTATGAGGAGGCGAGAAGAACTTATGTTGAAACAAACGAAGAAGTAGCATCAACTGCCATTAATTATTTTTTTACTTTATTGTTGGCTCAAGTAGAACTTGATATCTCACGTAAAAATGAATCTAATTACGATACTCTTTTTCGTATAGCGCAAGGAAGATATAATCTTGGGAAAATTGCAGAAAATGAATTACTCCAGTTGGAGCTAAATCTGTTAAAGGCACAATCTTCCTTTGAAAATTCACAGTTAAGTTATGAAAATGCTATTTTTGTTTTCAAGTCTTATCTCCGCATAAAAAATAATCAGGCAATAGCTTTGATTCCCCCTACAAAAACTGATTATTTTATTGTGCCGGCACAAACTGCCATAGAACAGGCAAAGGACAACACTTCAATGGGAATTGCGTTTCAGCGTCGTATTTTAGAAGCAGAAAGTCAAATTAATCAAGCTAAAATGGATGGGCGTTTTGATGCGGATATTTTTGCAATGTTCGGACTAACACAAACATCTGACAACCTGCCCGACGCATATAAAAATCCGCTTGATGAAGAAAGGGTTACCATTGGATTGACTGTACCAATACTCGACTGGGGAAAGGCCCGCGGAAAGATTAAACTGGCCGAGTCGAATATGGATTTAGTACAAACTGCTGTGGATCAGGACAAAATTGATTTTGAGCAAAATATATTTATTGAAGCAATGCAATTTAATATGCAGGAAAAACAATTATTAATTGCCGCAAAATCAGATACTGTTGCCCAGAAAAGATATAATGTAACCCAAAAGCGCTATATGATTGGTAAGGTTAATGATATCCTTGAATTAACAAATGCTCAGATTGACAACGATAATTCAAAAATGGGATACTATCGTGCCCTTAGAACTTATTGGGTTAGTTATTATCAAATTCGTAAACTTACCCTTTATGATTTTGAAAGAAAAATGCCAATAATTATAGATGTTGATGCATTGTTAGAATAATGTCGACACGCAATAAACAATGGTAAAGAAAAAAAATAAATGTAGAATACTGGTTTTCCAATGTCCAATATACATTGGTTAGTTACTAACCCCAATTACTGGAGAATGGATAATTATTACTTCATATAATAATCAAGAGGATAAAAAACCTTGTCAAAAACATAGTATTGCATCAAAACAAGATCCTCACCACCATGTATTAGCCCATAAAGTCTGTCGTGATCCACAGGCACTAAGATATCATACAATTTAGTGATTTCAGTTGGTACACGATTCTTCTTAAAAAACTTCACAAATGTTGTGTCACTGGAATTATCAACCAGTGTAATTTCATACATACTTGGTGAATTGACAATTGAATCAATTCGATATGGCAGTAAAATATTATTAAGCCTTGTTTCGTATCTTAAATCTGAAAATGCTGTCATTAAATTGAGAATCTTTAATGTATCATAAGATTCAAGAATATTACCATCCAAATGTCTTGTAACATCATAATTACCCATAGCATCCTTAACGTCAACCTTGAAGCCGGAAGAATCGTTCTCACCAAAATAAATATTCAGTGATTTTATTTCGGAAAGAGGGGTGCTGAATACAACATGACTTAACCAGTCCTCAATTAAGGGTGAGAACCTTAAACTTACGAAACCTCTAAAACCTGGCAAGTAGACAATATAAACCTGCTTAGCATTTTCCATTAGCATATAGGTTCCTAAATTATCTCTGGTAGCATCACCCACATAAAATACTTTCGTGAGTTTTTCATGTTTGAAAAGTTTAAACCCAAACATATCAATTCTGTACACTTCCTGATATATCTCAACTTTTTTACTTATTGTTGCCATGCGTTTTACCACATTATCATGACTTGCTAGAGAAACAGGTGACTTTACCTTCATTCTCCTCATTGTAGCGAGCAAAGTACTTACAACCTTAGTGTTGGCAGTATATTTCTGATTAATAATCCATCCCTCTTCTCCCCTTTCAAGAATAACCGAATTAATATTTTTATCAGCAATAAATATTTTTGTTACAGATGCTGTATCCCTAACCGAAAAATTAGTTTCATTTTTCTCGAGTGTGCTAAAGTGATTTTGCGTTAGTAAACCTATTGCTCCTATTACTAACAAACTTGCGATTATAATTATTGATCTGTTTTTCTTCATGCTTATTTATTAACGGGAATATTTACGTTTTCTGATCAAAATCATTAAGATAGCTAAAAATAGAATTAACAGTAAGGGAGCAATGAGGTTAAATGATTGCCATAATATCTTATTGTTGTTAATTTTAGTTTTATCCAGCATCCTTAATCTCATTTCTTTTGATCGGGAAGAAATGAGTCCGGGTCCATCAATCAAATAACTCATGGCATTTAGTATAAATGCTTTATTACCATAAGTTTCTCTGGTATATTGATCGTAGCCCAATGGTAATGGATAACCATCAGGAATATGAAACTGATTACGAATTAAATCACCATCCGAAATAATAATCATACTGGTTTCTTCGCTTACTGCTTTGAAACCAATTTCTCTACTATTAGCAATTTCAGGTGGAATTCTATTCCTAAAATCCGACAAAAATTCACCTTCCAACAATACAGCAATACTTTTTTGCGGACCTTGATAAAGCCTTTCATCTGGATTTTGTCTGACTATCGCCATATTGATTACTGCCGGTGATCCTAAAGTCCGTGAATACGGCGATGTTTGCAGAAGGACTGTCTTTTTTACTCCACCCAGAACAGTATCGATACTACTTACAAATTGTGTTTTTATCGCATTTAGATTTCTAACAATGGGGTGCTGAGAAACAGGAGTTATTAAAGGGAAATAATACCAGGTAAAAAAATCAATACGAGGTTTATTGCCAACCTGACCTGTACGTAATGGAATTGGAACGGCAATCAAATCCGTTACCAAGTCGTTATTAAGTTTTACACCATATGTAAATAACTGCGACTCTAAATTCAATTTTTTTTCAACAGCAATTGTTGATTCAGAATTTCTAATGCTGTCCATGCTTGCAGTCAGAGGATCAATTAGCCACATTACCTTACCTCCATACATAATATACTGGTCAATAATAAATCTGTCTTTACCATCAAAAGTAGTTTGTGGTCCGGCAATAATAATGGCAGAAAACTTTGGTCTTATTTCATATTCCTGAGTCAGAGTATCCACAAGTCTTCGGTCAACTAAGGCATCAATCTGGCCATTAATTTGAAGTCTTCCCACTGCGTAATCCTGACTAAAAGCCTTACTTATGTCGTAGGTCTCTCTTTCACTTAACTCACCATGTCCTTCAATAAAAACAATATCATGTTTCTTTCGAATTGTAAGTTTATGTATTGCATTGGCAAACTTAAACTCCAAGGCCTGTATTGAGTTATTCAGAACTGCCTCCGGTGGTGTATTTATTTGCACATCCAGTAATTCTACCGGTATCTCTTTATCATGATAATTAATTAGCGCTCCAGGGAAAATCACCTGTTGATCCATACCGGTTTTCGTTTTTACCTGAAGATTTGTTGGATTCAATCCTTGCTGAACAAGAATTTTATAAGTGTTATTCCTCTCCTCCAAATCACTGCTAGCAGAAGGATTGATAAACTCATATTGTATGTTTTTGTTAAAGGCTCTGAATTCATCTAGGATTTCCATGGTTTCTCGCCTCAATCTTTTAAAACCTGCAGGAAAATCCCCTTCAAGATAAATTCTGAAATAAACAATATCATCAAGATTTTTTATTGTCTCCTTCGTTTCTTTACTAAGAGTGAATCTCTTTTCCGAAGTAAGGTCGAAACGAGTATAAATGATGCTACTGATATAATTTACACTTATAATTATTATTAAAATAATTATGAACTGCAAAAGCAATCGTGATTTTATATTTCTCTTTTTCTTAATCATTTTATACAGTGCTTTACCATTTCATTCTGGAAAGTGATAACCTAGTTAGGAATAAAAAAAGAAATATTGTGCTCAGAAAATAGATTATATCACGAGTATCAATCACCCCACGGCTAATTGAGCCATAATGATCGCTTATTCCTAAACTTTTAATCAGCAAATCAACATTCCCAAAGAGTTCCAGAGAATAAATGAATTCAAATCCCATATAAGTAAAAGCACTTATTATGACAGCAATCACAAAGGCAATTAACTGGTTAGAGGACAATGATGATGCAAAAATTCCAATCGCTGTAAATGTTGCTCCCAGAAATAAAAGTCCGATAAAAGAACCCATAAAACTTCCGCTGTCAAGATTACCCACAGGGAATCCAAGTTGATAGACTGAAAAATAATAAATGAGAGTTGGGATAAGTGACAAAATCACCAGACTTAATGATGCCAGATATTTTGCAAAGATTATTTGTAAATCAGAAAGAGGCCTGGTAAACAGTAATTCGTCTGTACCACTCTTTCTCTCATCAGCAAAACTGCGCATTGTTAATGCAGGAATAAGAAAAAGAAATACAAATGGTGCTAGAATGAAAAGTCCGTCAAGATTAGCATAACCATAGTCAAGAATATTAAAGTCGTTGGGTAAGACCCAAAGAAAAAGACCAGTGATAATCAAAAAAACACCAATAACTACATAGCCAATAAGCGAACTTAAAAAACTCCTTAACTCTTTATAAAACAATGATACCATAAAATGATGTTCCTTTTTTAGCGAAGCAAAAATAGCATTTTTTATTATTGAAAAAGATAACTAATACCCAAGTCCAAACAAAAACTCATAGGCCATATTGGATTCTTCTATTTTGTAAGAAACCCTGGTCCCTAATGTTACTGTTACCGGAAGGCTTAAGAAATTCCAGTCGGTATAAACCTCTACTCCAGCCGATGAATAGGATTCCCAATTATCACTTTTATTGCCCTTTAAAAGATCATAAAAGACATGAGAGTAAATCCTTTTTAAATAAAATACTGCCGGTAGACTTAAATCGGGATAAAGTAAAGGAAGTGCATAATCTGCCTTTAGACTAAATGTCTTACTAAAATTCAAATTAGAATAGCCTCTGGGAATACTTAGCAAACTGGAATAAGGATAATTTATTGACACTGTCTCTTGATAACCAGCCAACAACCTAATACCATGATGATTTACAATTCCCGGCAGATAAAATCTGGCGGAAGTATAAAGTTGAGTATTAGCCTCTTGTCCAAAAGGAGTATGTCGATAAACAAAGGTTAAACTTTGCCCCCATTTTGGAAAAATATCACGAAGAGATGTTTTAAGTTGATTATAAATATAAAACTGATATGTAAGAGAAGTAAATCTATCCGTATTAAAAGAGAATTTACTATCCTTATCCATTTTTAGAAACTTCTGACTAATGCTTACATATGGCTGCATCCCACGAACCCATTTATTAGTGGTAAAGTTTAAAGGCAGAGAAATTCCCAGACTCAGGTTCGTTTCGGTAAATCTTATTTGATGATATTCCTCAGTTGATTCATCAAAATGATACTGTTTCCTACCACCATATTCCACCCCAAGTTTAATCACAGGATACCACCCATAATAATCATAACTAAATTTAACTTTTCCTGTTTCTTCATTAAAATCATAATAATAACCGGCAATGGCAACTGAAGAGCTGAGTATGTTTTGCGATAATAAATTCACGCCTGGGGAGAATGAAAAATTATCTAAATCAATGGCGGTTAGTCCCCATGAATGCAAGTTGAACAAATGTCCCGCTTTTGAATATTTTTTGATATCATAATCTTTCTTCGGAACGATTGAATCATCCAATACAAAATTGCTTTTAATTCCTATTTTATCAATTGCAAAATCTGTTGGTAGAGTACTAATACTAACTGCTTGCTTGGTTGTATATTTTGATTCAACACTTGATATCCTATAGCCATCAGCAGTATATTCTGAAAAGAAAATATGTTTGCCATCTTTAGTAAATTTAAGATCAGCCACATTAAAACGTGTATCGGTGATTTTAAAGGTTTTATCAGACTTCAAATCTTTCAGATAAATATTATTTGTTTCACCATAAGGTGCGGTATATATAAGTTTAGCATTATTTTGGGAAGCAAATTTTATATCAAGAAAACTAAAGTTGGTCAAGTATTTTGTTTCGTTAGTCATTAAATCAAACGACAATATTGATTTTCCTTGGTCGCCAATTGCTATGCTTATAATTTTCTGATCATTTTCGCTCCACATTGGAAGTGTTAAGAAAAAATTCTGACCAGTAATAAATCTTTTAATAATTGTTTCTGAAGCAATATCGATTATGACAATAGAGTATTGGTTATTTATAGAAACATCTACAGCACATAATAGTTGGCCGTTTCCAGAAAGTTGAGGCGCAAATAGTCTACTCTTATTACTTATGGTTGATGTTTTTTTCGTCTTGTAATTATGAATTTTAATAACTGAATAATTCCTCATTTCCCATCTGGGGTCATATGCTTTTTCATTCCAGCAAATTAAACTATCGTTGGCTGAAAGAGATTGGTTAAAAGAAAAACCGGGAGTAAATAGTACTTTCTCCTCTCCTTTTTTATTAATCGAAACTATTCGTGTAATATCATCAATACCGGTCTTTAAAGCAATAATCAATGAGTCATTGATTTTATTTGGAAAGTTGTAGTTTGTAAAATGCTTTGGGTTTGGTTGTTCTATAAAATGATCGTTAGTGTTAAATGCTTTATCTGCCTTCTTCCATTCCTTTTGAAGATCATTCATAACAAATTTGTAGTAATTTGCTTTTCCTTTTCCAAAGTGCTTTTTAATACTGGTCGTAAACGGCGCTAACATATATGGTCTGCGTGCAGTTTTGTTTAGCGCATCATTCCAAATTTTATAGCCAAACTTCTCATACCCACTCAAACAAAGATGATATCCTAATGTATAGTAATCGGGAGTATAGTCTTTAAATGAGCCTAAATATGCTTTGTCATAGGAGTATACTTTCTTGTCGAGTATTTGTGCTTTTAAATCCATACTAAAATCAGGAGAACGCCCTCGACCACTCCTGCTATTGATAGTTTCAGATAAAACAGCATCACCTTCAATAAACCAAAAAGGAAGAAAGACTCCCATAATTGCAGCCAAAGCCTGATCACCAAACAAATAATACAAACCCTTTGTCAAACCCTGATTCATTTTCTGAATTTGAACAACGTGTCGGTATTCGTGAAGTGTGAGTTGTTTGTTCCATGATTGTGCATAAATATCCTGCCCAGGCATTTCAAAAAAGTCGGCATGCATTGGTGTAGGAGAAACCATTGCATTGGAAGTAACAGTCCTGTTATGAAGGACAATTTTAAATTTTTTGGTCTTTTCCAAATAGGGTTCACTAACTGCTAAACGCGAAAATTCCAGTAGGTTAGCATATTCACTGGCATTAGTTTCATAGCCTTTTGGGAATATTATCTTAAAATTTTCAGTATTTATCTGATTCCATTTTACACTCGCAGGATCCTGGCCCAGGATATAATACTGGGCAAAAGAGTTTACAGTACTATTGCCAACCAGTAAAACCAGCAAAATAATTTTCAGATAACTAATTGACTTCATTTTCCAAAAATACCCGAAAAGTTTTTACTTTTTCACAAATATTAATAATCTATCCATATTTTATGATGGATTAGCCTAAAAAAATGAAACTCCTCGCAGCAAACTGAGGAGGTATCAAAATAGGAAATTGAACCCTCAAAAACCAGAACCTGTAACCTGAAACTTTAAAACCTGAAACATAAAACCTCAAAACCACTCTATTGAGGAAGGACATATCTAAATATTGCTACAAAATGAGCAAAACTCCCTAGCAATACCCAAATATGAAATATTGCATGATTATATGGAATTTTGTTTATCAGATAGAACACAACTCCTATAGAGTATGATATTCCACCTCCCAATAGCCATAGTAATCCTTCAGTTGTAAGATTATCATTCATAGGTTTTATGGCAATAATAATAAGCCAGCCCATAAGGACATAAATAATTGCAGAGAAAAAATCGTATTTACCCGTATAAAATAATTTAAATATCAGGCCACCAATTGCCAGCCCCCATATTATCCCTAATAAACTCCACCCCCAAGGCCCTCTTAAGGTCACAAGTAAAAAAGGTGTATAAGTTCCTGCAATAAGAAAGTAAATTGCCGAATGATCAAATACATTAAGTTTATTACGAAGTTCTTGCTTTCTTGTCATATGAAAAAGTGTAGAAGCAAGATAAAGGGTTACAAGACTTAACCCATAAATTGTAAAACTTACAATATGCCAGGCATCACCCCGAAGACTAGCGAATACAATAAGAATTGCCAGAGCAGCAACGCTTAACAAAAAGCCAAGGCCATGTGTAATTACATTAAGTAGCTCTTCGGTATTATGGTATTGTCTTGCATCTGGTTTCATACATTATAATTTTTCAGATTATCCCATTTTTACATCATATTGCAGTATAGCAAAGTATGTTAGAATGATAAATGCCGATATAGTAAGAAAGGAGTATTAGGAGTAAAACGAACTAATACGACAGTTTGTTACATAATCGGTATTATTATCAATCAAACAATATAAAAGTAGATTTGTTGCTTAAGAGATAAAAAAAAGCCACCAAATAAATTAATCTGGTGGCCTGATTTTATTTACTTAAAAGTTTATGTCCTTATCTTCTTCTGTTCTTTTTATTCTCATTTACAATAAACTCCTCAACCGCCATAGTCATTGATGGGGCAGTTTTTGTCGGTGCAGGAATATTAAGATTTAAATTGGCTTCAGCGATTGCCTTTTTTGTTGTTGGTCCAAATCCTGCAATTACCTGATCATTTTGCTCATAATCAGGAAAGTTTGACTTCAATGATTCAATTCCGGCCGGACTAAAGAAAATCAACATATCATAATCTTTAATCTTAATCTTTGAAAGATTACTTGGAACAGTACGATAAATTATAGCCCTTGAATATTCAATTTTTTCTCCATCAAGCAATCTGAACATATTTTGATTATTAAGGTCAGATGTGGGAACTAAAAATTTCTCCTCATTATTTTTAATAATCAAATCCATAAGGTTAGCAAATGTTTGTTTTCCATAGAAAATTTTTCGTTTCCTATATTGAACATATTTTTGCAAATAATAAGCTGTTGATTCTGAGATACAGAAATATTTTAACGAATCCGGCACCTCATATCTAAGTTCTTTTGCCATTCTAAAAAAGTGATCAACAGCATGTCTGCTTGATAAAATTACAGCGGTATGATCGTTAAATGATCCTTTAGCCCTCCTGAAATCCTGAGCGGATACTCCTTCAATTTGTATAAATTGATGAAAATCAATTTTTAATTTGAAGGTTTTGCATAAATCGCCATAAGGCGACTTATCAAGGTCGGCAGGCTTTGGTTGTGATACTAAAATATTTTTAATCTTCACTATTCCCCTACGTTTTGTTATCTAATATCTTGCATATCAAAACTATACGTCAAATTGCTTATAGCAACCCCATATTGCTTTTAAGCATTTTCAGCAACAACACTATGGGTATAATTTCGAGCGTGCAAAGATATAAAATAATATGAAACCCAGAAAACTTTGTTATCCTAATTCCTATTACCATAGTTATTATCCAACGTGCAGCGAAGAAAAGGATTAAAATTAGTAATGCTGCAAATAAAAATATATTGGAATCACTATAAAGAGAAAACAGTAAAACTGGCAGTAACAACAAACCTAAAGTTTTGTCCAAACTATTGTATAGGTCATTTTGAGGAGTTGCCATTTCTTGTGTTTGAAAAATAAAGCCTGATAACTTGATGAATAGAAATCTAAATAAAATAAATGCAATTAATATTAGAGAAACTATGTACATTGACCTCCATTCGATATTAATGTTCAAATAGTCAGGAAATACTTTGTCGATAAAACTAAACAGTAGTATGGGAAAGACAATAATAAAGTTTAAGTAAAGCAAAGTATTCACTATTAAACCTGAAGTGTTTCCCGTGGATTCCCAATTACGTTTTAGTGGATTTTTCGTTAGTAATCTAAAGTTACTGCTTAAAACATCGGGTGCAAAAAACCAAATAGATGCTATTAAGAGTATCAAAATCAATAAAACTATTCCAAGAATATTATCTTGTCCACTTGCAACAATGCTAGGCTCCATATCAATATAAGTACCATTCGAAAAAATACTACTAACCTCCTGAACTATAGGCGCAATTGAATCTGCATAAATTAAAGTTATTTTATGACTAGAGTCAATTCCAATGGCATTATTTAAACTATCTATCATTTACAGTCTTTTCTCTTTCATTTTATCATTCGACTTTATTGCAAAGTTGCATGTTTTTTTCAATTCCAAAATATTTTCCTTCTATTTCTTTTTATTTAAATTAAAAATATAAATGAATCCCCCCACCACAAGCAGTTGGGTATCAAAATAGAATAATTATTTGCTTCGCCCCAATGGGCTGGGAGTATAACCCTTGAGATCCCTCTACTACGCTCGGGATCAGTTCGGCTAGACAATTTTGTTTCTCAAAATTAAAGTCTCACTGATTTAATAAGATATTAGGATAAATATTATGTGAAAAAACAATAAATTAATCCTAATATATTTTCATAAGGTAAAACCCAAATTGTGTTGATTATAAAACCCATTTCATCAGACTATCCTCAGTATCAGATTGCCTTGTCTTTCAAATCCTTCAATGAACTGCTTAATTATAATTTAATTGATTTAAGTAATTGAATACCTTAATAATAGAATTAAATAATCTTTATTTAGACCACCCATAAATTACGTTATAAGTTCACAAAAAATGCTAAGTAATTGATTATTATTCGTAATATTGTTAACTAATTAACAGAGTTAGAAATATTTTCAAATTAATATTAAAAATGATCAAAAAAATACTCTTTTTTATACTGATTTGTCCAGTATTTGTTTTTAGTCAGGAAAACAATAATTTCGGGATAAAATTCCACGGATTTGTAAAAAGTGACTTATTATTTGACTCACGTCAAACAGTTGATGCAAGAGAAGGCCATTTCCTTCTTTTCCCTAAAAATGTAAGCCTAGACCCTGATGGTGAAGATATAAATGCCAAGTCTTCATTTAACATGCTTTCCATTCAAACAAGATTAAAGGGATTTATTACTGGTCCCGATATTGGTAAGATCAAAACATCAGCCTATATTGAAGGAGAATTCTTCGGAATGATGAATTCTGATATAAATGGATTCCGCTTAAGACATGCTTTTTTAAAATTGAAATGGGAGACTGCATCAATTCTGGTTGGGCAGTATTGGCATCCCATGTTTGCCACCAAATGTTATCCCGGAACAGTTTCATTTAATACAGGTGCTCCTTTTCAGCCATTTTCACGTAATCCACAGATAAGGGTCACTAAATCCTTTGGAAAGTTCAACTTTTTCCTAACTGCTCTTAGTCAGGTTGACTTTGTTAGTACAGGACCTGATGGTATCAGTGCTAAATATCTTCGCAATTCAACAATTCCCGCTTTAAATTTCAAAGTAGAATACAATCATAAAAATATCGACAACAGCAGGGAGTTTCTAATTGGGCTGAGTGCAAATTATAAAACACTGGTTCCGAGACTTCAAACTGATAACGGATTCAAAACCACCCAAACCACACATAGTGTTGCTTTTTCTGGATATGCCAAATTTAAAACCAAGGCTATTACTATTAAGGCTTACGGCTTTTATGGAGGAGATGCCTACAATATGCTTATGCTTGGTGGATATGCAGTAACAAAACTAGCCGACCCAACCAAAGATTATGTGGAATATTCATGTATTCGAAATACATCATATTGGCTCGATTTTCAAACCAATGGTAAAAAACTTGCATGGGGATTATTTGGTGGTTACTCCAAAAACCTAGGCTCATCAAATGAAATAGTAGGTGCTAAATATGCTCGTGGGACAGACATTGACTTTCTTTATCGCATATCCACCAGGTTGATTTGGAATGTGCAAAAATTCCGTCTAGCACCAGAATTGGAATATACTGCTGCAGCATATGCAACAGAAAAAATGATAACAGGCCCTATCCAGTTAAATATTGATGAATACGGAAAAGTAACAGAATCGAGTGTAGTAGGAAATTTCAGGATCCTGATTGGGTTCTATTATTTCTTTTAATGCAAAAAATAAAATTCAAATTACTCAAAAATAAATTATTAAATACTATTTATCATGACAAATAAAATTACCAGTTTGGCAGAATATCTGCAGAAGTATCAGGAAAGTGTTGCTAACCCCGAGAAATTTTGGGAAGGCATTGCAGAAACTCATTTTTGGAGAAAAAAATGGGATCAGCCACTTGATTGGAGTTTTGAAGGACCAAATGCACCCGATGTAAAATGGTTTGTAAACGGTAAACTTAATATTACCGAAAATATGTTCGAGCGCAATATGCACGAGCGCAAAGACCAAACAGCAATTATTTGGGAGCCCAACGATCCAAAAGAAAAAGAAATCCGCCTTACTTATGGTGAATTATTTGACAAGGTAAAACAGTTTGCAAATGCACTCTTAAAAATTGGAGTAAAAAAAGGTGATCGTGTTGCCCTTTATCTACCTATGGTTCCTGAACTGGTTATTTCTATGCTTGCATGTGCCCGTATTGGTGCAATCCATTCAATTGTTTTTGCTGGATTCTCAGCAACAGCACTTGCCGACAGAATTAACGATGCCACATGTAATGTAGTTATCACTTCAGATGGTGGCTACCGTGGAACTAAAACTATCCCATTAAAGAAAATTACTGACGAAGCACTTGAAAACTGCCCATCAATTGAGCATTCAATAATATTGAAACGCACAGGTGAAGAAGTTACAATGAAGGATGGTCGCGACATCTGGTGGCACGACCTTATTGAAGGTGTTGATTGTGAAAACACTGCCGAAGTAATGGATTCTGAGGATACTCTCTTTATTCTTTATACTTCCGGCTCAACCGGGAAACCAAAAGGTGTGCTCCACACAATTGGTGGTTATATGATTTATGCTGAATACACATTTAAAAATGTATTCCAATACAGTGATGGTGATGTTTGGTGGTGTACTGCCGATATTGGTTGGGTTACGGGTCACTCATATATTGTTTACGGTCCACTATTATCAGGTGCCACTTCAGTAATGTTCGAGGGTATTCCTACCTGGCCGGATGCAGGACGTTTCTGGGAAGTTGTTGATAAATATCAGGTTAATCAGTTTTATACTGCTCCAACAGCCATCCGCGCTCTTGTCGCACAAGGTGATAAGTGGGTTCTAAAACACGATCTCAGTTCTCTAAAAGTACTTGGAACAGTTGGAGAACCAATTAATGAAGAAGCCTGGCGCTGGTACCACGATCTTGTCGGAAAAGGCCGCTGCCCAATTGTTGACACATGGTGGCAGACTGAAACAGGCGGAATTATGATTACTCCTTTGGCAGGAATCACTCCTACCAAACCTTCGCTTGCAACACTTCCTATGCCCGGTGTTCAGCCAATTTTAGTTGATCCTGAGGGAAATGAACTTCATGGAAATAGTGTTGAAGGTATTTTATGTATTAAATTCCCTTGGCCGGGAATGCTTCGTACACTTTATGGTGCACATGAACGCTGCTTCGAAACCTATTTCTCAACATTTAAAGGACTTTACTTAACTGGTGATGGTGCTAAACGCGACGAAGAAGGATATTACAGAATTATTGGACGTATCGACGATGTAATTAATGTTTCAGGTCATCGTATTGGTACTGCTGAAGTTGAAGATGCCATTAACCAGCATCCAAAAGTAAACGAATCTGCAGTAGTAGGATATCCTCACGAAATCAAAGGCTCAGGTATTTATGCTTATGTAATCTGTGAAGAAATGTCTGACAAAGAACTCGAGACAATAGAGGCTGAAATAAGGGCTACAGTAACTAAATATATCGGGCCTATTGCTAAACCTGACATGATTCAGATTGTAAGCGGTTTGCCAAAAACACGTTCCGGTAAGATTATGCGTCGTATTCTTCGTAAAATTGGAGAAGGTGATGCTACTAACCTTGGTGATACTTCAACACTACTTGATCCAGGTGTTGTGGAAGATATTATTGATGGAGCAAAAGTAGAAGTTAAAAGGTAAACATTGAATACTCTCTCGTCCTCGTCTGTGACGAGGATGACGTTTAAAATCAGGATGTATTAAGATTCCGATTACGTCATCCGCATTTCAAACGCGGACGAGAAGTTTATTTTTATAAAAATCGTATAAATTAACAAAAAATGGAAAATCAAAAAGTAATGAACCGTGGTTTAGTTGTGGTTGGAGCTATTCTAATACAACTCGCTCTCGGTGCTATTTATGCATGGTCGGTATTTACTCCCGAACTTGTTTTGGATGGCTGGACAAAGTCAGACACTCAATGGGTCTTTGCTGTTGGACTTGTTTCTTTTGCAATATTCATGGTAATGGCTGGAAAAAAGATGCCTACATGGGGGCCGCAAAAACTAACTATCATTGGAGGTCTTGTCCTTGGATTAGGTTATCTCTTGGCAGGGCTATTTGGCGGAACAGATTTCTGGATGCTTGTAATATTAATAGGTCTTATTGGTGGTGCCGGAATCGGCCTTGCTTACGTAGTTCCAATTGCAGTTGGAATGAGATGGTTTCCCGATAAAAAAGGGATGATCACCGGTTTGGCTGTCGCAGGTTTCGGATTTGGAGCCATGCTTTGGGTAAAACTGGCTGGTTCATGGGGTCATCTAATCGAAAATATTGGGCTGTCCTCAACTTTTATTACTTACGGAATTATCTTCGCAATAATGGTAATTATTGGTGGCTTATGGATGAAATTCCCCCCTGCCGGATGGAAGCCTGAAGGCTTTGAAGAAGCAAAGGCAGGTGCAACATCTTCTGACGAAGAAAAGGAATTTAGCAGCAATGAGATGCTAAGCAAGCCTCAGTTCTACTTAATATTTCTAACGTTTGTTTTTAGTGCAGGTGCAGGACTTATGTCAATTGGACTAATGAAGTTGTATCCAATGGAAGCATTGCAGGCTAATGGTCTTTCTGCAGGAGAGGCAAGTGCCATTGCAGGTACAGCCATGGCTGTTTTCTTTAGTCTTGCGAATGGAATTGGTAGAATTGTATGGGGTACTCTTAGTGATAAACTTGGCAGAAAGAATTCAATTGTAATTATGACTGCCACTCAGGGAATTCTTGTTATCCTGTTTACATTTATGGCTGGCAACGAATATTTACTCTACCTGGGTGCTACTCTTATTGGTTTTAACTTTGGTGGAAACTTTGCATTATTCCCAACTATTACTGCTGATACTTTTGGTGTTAAAAGTGTAGGAATGAATTATCCATTTGTATTTTTAGCCTATGGTGTTGGTGGTATCTTAGGACCGATACTTGGTGGAAAAATGGGTGACATTGGCAACTTCCCAATGGCATTTACAATTGCAGGTATTGCAGTGCTAATTGGTACTGTTTTAACATTAATGGTTAAACCGGCAAAAAAATAACAAAACCCATTACAAAGAAAAAGCGTTCTTGACTCAAGAGCGCTTTTTTTGTTTGACTTTATTAGTACTTTTGTGAATTAAATAACAATAAAAACTTCGGGCTTCCGACTTCTGTCTTCCGTCTCCCGACAAAAATAAAGCATCATGCCAATAAAAAAACTCGATAGCATCTTCCGACCTCACCGAATTGCTTTGTTAGGTGTTTCCAACGACCCAAATAGCGTAGGAGGAATTACACTTAGAAACCTTGTTGGTGGAGGTTTCCAGGGTGTGGTTTACCCAATCAATCCCAAAAGGGAAGCTGTGCTTGGAATCCCTTGCTATCCGGATATTGAAAGTCTGCCTAAGGTTCCTGATCTGGCAGTAATTATGACTGCTGCAAAACAGGTACCCGAACTGGTTAGGCAATGTGGAGAAGCAGGAATCGTAGGTGTTATTATTATATCGGCTGGGTTTAAAGAATCTGGGAAGGAAGGAAAAAAACTGGAAGAAGAAGTAAAATCAATTACTAAGGAATTTCCTTTGATGAGGGTAATAGGTCCAAACTGCCTTGGACTAATTGTTCCGCGCAATAAACTAAATGCAAGTTTCGCCGATGGCATGCCGAAAAAAGGAAAAGTTGCATTTATTTCACAATCAGGTGCTTTATGCACTTCGGTGCTCGATTGGGCCAAGGAAGCCAAAATCGGCTTTTCCTATTTCGTTTCCATTGGTAATGCCATGGATGTTAGTTTTGGCGATTTGATTGACTATTTTGGACAAGACCCCAACACCACTTCAATAGTACTTTATGTTGAATCCTTGGCAAATGCCAGAACATTTATGTCGGCTGCCAGAGCCTTTGCACGTAAGAAACCAATTATCGTTTACAAATCGGGTAGGTTCCCCGAATCGGCAGCGGCAGCAGCTTCACATACGGGAGCACTTGCCTCGGAAGACAATATTTACGATGCTGTATTTCGTAGGGCCGGCCTTGCCAGAGTTTTTGATATTGGCAATATCTTTGATTTTACTGATCTCATTGGAAGAAAAAGAATCCCAAGGGGTTCCGGTCTGGCAATAGTAACTAACGCCGGTGGCCCAGGAGTAATGGCAACTGATACATTGATTTCCCTTGGAGGAAAACTCGTTAAACTTCAGGAAGCCACCATGGATAAACTCAACAATCTGCTACCCGACTTCTGGTCGCATGGTAACCCTGTTGATGTTTTGGGAGATGCAAAACCTGACAGGTTTACAGCTGCAACTAATATTGTTTTGGAAGACGAAAATGTAGATGCAGTTTTGGTCATTCTTACGCCTCAGGCAATGACTAATCCTACTGAAACAGCCAGAGAAATTTCAAAATTATCAGAATCAACTTCAAAACTTATTATGGCAGCCTGGCTGGGTGGAGTTAATATGAGGGATGGTATTAAAGTTTTTACTGAAGCAGAAATTGCAGTTTATGGCACCCCTGAACAAGCCATTCGTGCTTTTATGACACTTTCTGATTATTCGAATAATCTTGAAATGCTTTACGAAACGCCAAAAGAAGTTCCGGTTGAATTTAATTACAATAGGGAAAAACTAAGAGAAAAATTTGAGAAAGAGATATTTTCTAAAACAAAATTAGTTTCGGAAAATGATTCTAAACGAATAATTAATGATTATGGCATAGAAACTACACACCCGCAATTGGCCACAAATGAAAATGAAGCAGTTGAAATAGCAAACGAAAAAGGATATCCGGTAGTTCTTAAAATACAATCCCCCGATATCTTTCACAAAACAGATGTTGACGGCGTTGCACTCAACATAAGAGACGATGAAATGGTTAGGGCCACCTTCAAAAATATGATGAAAACTGTGAAGTTCCATCGTCCGGATGCAAAAATAGATGGAATTACCGTGCAAATAATGGTTGATACCGACAATGGTATTGAACTAATTTTAGGCATTAAGAAAGATAAACTTTTTGGAACAGTAATGCTTGTTGGTATGGGTGGTATTAAGGCTGAACTTTTTCAGGACAAAAGACTTGAATTTCCTCCGCTCAACGAACAACTCGCACGACAAATGCTCGAGTCACTAAGGATTTATCCATTATTAAAAGGCTATAGGGGAAGCAAAGCAAAAAACATTGATAAATTAATTGAAGTTCTGATAAGACTTTCCTATCTGGCAGCCGACTATCCTGAAATTGAAGAACTCGACATTAACCCAATTATTGTGACACCAGATGATGTTATTGCACTCGATGCCCGCATTGTTATCGATAAAGAAGAAATCGGAAAACACAATAACGATTATTCACATCTTGTTTTAAGACCTTATCCTGAACGGCTAATCCGCCCTGCAACATTAAGAGATGGAACTAAAGTAACCCTCAGACCAATTAAACCTGAAGATGAAGAAATGTGGCTGGAAATGCTAGGCAACTGCTCCAAGGAATCTATTTATCATAGGTTTAGGTCTGATTTTCATTTTGATTCCCATGAGGTTGCAACACAATTCTGCTTTATCGATTACGACCGTGAAATGGGAATAGTAGCCGAAATTGATTTTGAGGGTAGGAAAAAACTAATTGGCGTGGGCAGACTTATTGCCGATCCAGACCTTGAAACTGCGGAATACGCAGTACTGATTACCGATAAATGGCAGCATAAAGAACTTGGGCATATTCTTACAAAATATTGTGTGGAAATCGCTAAAATTGCAGGCGTTAAACGTGTAGCCGCAGAAACAACTACTGACAACAAAGGAATGATTACCGTTTTCAGGAAAACTGGTTTTAAAGTTCATTTTAACGAAGACACCACTGTAACTGTTGTTAAGGAGATTAAGTGAAGAAGGAAGTCGGGAGGCTGAAGTTAGAAGACGGAAGGTGGGAGACAGGAAGTGTATAAACAAAACTTTGCGTCTTTGCGT
>Ga0164315_10000376_pt1 | contig 30496 bp, 31 predicted proteins | sample GuaBasSedimGuay6_FD_113737 | JGI IMG/M metagenome (GOLD analysis project Ga0164315, IMG submission 113737) | Subseafloor sediment microbial communities from Guaymas Basin, Gulf of California, Mexico - Guay6, Core 4569-2, 0-3 cm | ecosystem: Environmental > Aquatic > Marine > Hydrothermal vents... | reverse complement strand
TTGCTCAACTTGAAAATCCTCTACTGCTATATCCCAGTTCTGAGATGTAGTCCAATAAATAACTTTACTTGGTTCTGTATAATCTGGCGCATTTGGTAATGCGCTTGTATATGGTATTGTTACCGCCATTCTTAATCCTTATATTGTTTCTTCTAATCTAAAATTAGAAATATTTTTGAATTTATAACTCTTCAAGTTAGTATCAAACTTTTTGATTACACATAACATTAGTAGATTCTCAAAAATACTATCATCATTTTCATCGCCTACTGCTAAAACATATTTCCCTAATAACTTCTTCACAATCTTCGTATAATCCATTATAAGAGTGTTATCACTATAAGTTGTAATATCCATTATTTGTTGAATACCTCTTTTAGTAATCACTTGAGTACCGAAATCATCAGTTTCATAAACACTGTAGTCCTTGAAACTTATTTTACAAGTATCTTGAGTTTGACCAACATACTGACTCATTCCGCATAACATATAACCAACAGATGCTAATCCTGCATCAACACTTGATGGTTTTATTGTAACTCTTATTTTACCTAGTCTTGGACTAATAGGAAAGAACTTGTTATAAGGCATATCAGCCTCTCTTCTTTCACCATATCTATAATACCACTTGTTTGTTTGACTATCAGGCGTTAGATACGATGGATAATCCCATATAATAGTTTCATCTATAGTTACGAAATCATCTAAACTGAACTCGATCTTTATTTCATCAGCTAATACATTACCGAATGCCATAACATTGTAGAACTCTGATTCGAAAATAGCAACTATTCCCTCTGTTGGATCACCACTGATATTGTTTTGATTTGTAGTAGTAGTTGTAGAGGATAAATCAATCCAAGCATAACGATTAGATGGTCTTATTTTTACCCATTTTGTTAGGGCATCTTTAGGCTCAACAACATTTGTATCCATTATTTGAACAGCATTTTTCCAATAAAAATTCTCATTTTGAACAAATGAACCTATCGGATATTCTGTTAGCTTTTGAAAATCTGGGTATGTTTCAACAATGTTGATATCTGTGAACCTCTTTATATCTTGTGGACAAAATATCATTTAGCTTCCTTTTCTTACTAGTAATTCTATTGGTGCTAATGCAGTACAATCTTCACTAGCATCAAAAGCAATACTTAGAACTGCTAATGCAGGTATCGTAGTTGTAACATTGAAGGAGTAGAAGAATGGAACAGTCTCATTTTTCAATATTGGTAAGTCTACTAATCTTCCCATCTCAACTGCATCTGCATATAGAATAACATCTACATTTACATTCTTGTTAGTATCATTTCTTACTAAACAACTTATTTCTATACTTGAGTTATTGGAAGTAGTAAGTTCACCCATTGCTGCTGATAGTGTATGTTGAACTACCTCTGTCTCTACACCCTTAGGACAAGGAACATCTACTAGATTTGTAGTACCTTCACTTACTCCTAGATTAGGATTTTGAACAATAGCTTGAGATACTAATACCTCTCTATCGAAGTTATAATAATAGTTATCAGCAATAAAAATACTAACACCCTCTTTTGCCATTACTTGTTCTGTCCCATTGATAGCTACTTTTACTCCCTCTGGGAAATATAAAGTATTACCTAAGAACTCACTACCTTTATAAGCAGTGTTTTGTTCTACAGAGTCTGGGTTTACCGGGTATACTCTTTTGGTCCCTAAGTGAAGACCTTGGATTATTTCAGCCATTTATGCTCCTTGTACAAGTTGATCAGTATTATCTCTGGTATCAGCTTGTATTCTTTCGATTTCATATAATCGTTCATTTACTTCAGTAAGTATTTCATTACCTGATTGTATATTAGTATTTATGTTTTCTAGCCAATCTATTTGGTTCAAAATACCTGTTTGCATTTGATCAAACTGATTAGCAGCAACTAATTGTGCAAACTTTTGATCCGCAGCACTCCCAAAGTTCTTAGAGTCTTGTAATGTATTTGATAAACCTATAGTATCATCTAACGAAGTTGTGAATGCTTTTATATCACTTCCCTCTGATAACTTGATAGTCTCATTCATACTTTCATAAAATGAAGACAATCCATTATTATCTGTAGCTGATCCTACCAATCTTTGAATAGCACCACCAATATTTTCTACAGCATTATTCAATGCACTAGCTTGACTATCTAATAAATCTTTATTTTTCTGTAAGAAGTCAAGTTCATTATCTGTCAATAAACCATCTGTTCCTTTCATAACTTCAAATAGTTTATGTAAGTCTTCCATACTAGAACTAATAGCATATCCAAACTTCTCTGACAAGTCTCCAAGCATTTCACCCTCAGTTTTGAAACTGTCTTCCCAATCTTTGATATTCTCAACACTATTTGCCATTGCATCGGCAACCATATTGATACTATCTAAGTAGTTTAGAGCTTCTTCAACTCCATTTTCGAATACTTGATCTGTTTTTACTCCAAGTGCTGCTACAGCTGCTATTTGCTCATCTAATAATTGAACATCTGTTGAACTTAGTAATGATACAAGTGACATATCTAAGTTTTTCTCAAACTCATCAATAGCTTCAATTTGTGTTATTAGATAATCTTCTACTGTTCCATTCTCTTTGATACGATCCATATCTTCTTGAGCTTGTTTGAATCTTTCTAATTCAAAATAATCACTTTGAGTTATATTATCATAAGCATCTTTTAGTACATCTCCTGCATCTATAATATTGTTAGCAACCTCGATAGTTCCCATAGCATACTCTTGAACAGCATCTTGAGCTTCACCTATAAGTTGTTGAAACTGATATTTATCCATACCGAAATCAAACATTCCACTACTATATAATGGATCTAATCCTGAACTACCACCTTGTAAGTATTTGATGACGTCATTTGTTAGTCCCTGATTTGGAGCATAATAGTTGACAGCATCTGTCATTCCCATAGCTCCAGCATTCTCTTCAAACATCTCTCTGAAAGATATTCTTACGCCTTCTATATCATAATCTAACTGTTTACCTGATTGTAATACACTTAGTCTACCTACAGTACCTTCAGTGTTTTCACTAATAGCTTCTAATAGTTCGATTTGTCTATCAAGTTGTTCTAACTCAAAACCTGTAGTGAAATCAAGTTCTTGTTGCATCATTTCAGCAGATGAAGGGATACTTACTGAACCTCCTCCACCGCCTCCTGAACCTCCAAGAGTTGATAAAGTAGCTATAATCGGTAATACTTGAGTTGCTACCATAGCTCCTAATGCAATACCTGCTGGTGCAGGTGGAGTTGCCATTGCAGTTGTAATAGCAACATAAGCATTTACAATACCTAATGTAGCTTGAGCTACTGCGAATGCTTCAGCCTCTTTTGAACCTTGATCAAACATTGTTGACATTGCACCTGCTAAGGTAGCATAAGCAGTTATTTGAGTATTCATTATCAATGCATCATTCTTAGCTTTCTTAGTTGCAGCATCTGCTTTATCTTTCTCAGCTTTTATAGCAGCATCTGCTTCTTTCTTATTTGCTTTTTCTAATGCTTTTTTATCTTTTAGTTCTTTTGTTATTCTATCATCTCTAAGTTTTTCATACTTTGCTTCGGTAGTAGAATTTCTTTTTTGAGCATCATCACCTTGAATAATCATATCGAATGATAGAGCATTTTGATATTCTTTGGCTTTTTGAATAGCCTCTTCCATAGCTTCTATTTCATCTTTAGTAGCAGCTGTTTTCTTTTTGACTTCTACAGTTTGAACTCTTTCAGCTTCTGATAATCTCTCTATTTTTCTTTGTAATGATGATATTAGAAACTCTGCTTCTTTTACTTCTGCATTATAACCTTCTTGGCTTTGTAATAGACCAACACCATCATTTATTAGGTCTTGATATACAGCTAGTAATTGCCCTAGTTCTCTTTTTGCATCACCTAATGTATTGAGTTTGTGAATATCTCTAATATCTTCTACATTAGCTCTATAATCAACAAGTTCATCATTTAGTTTGTTTAGTATAGCTGCAAATCCATTTGCGCCATCTTTAGCATTCTCAAAAATATCAATACTTAGTGTTCCTGCTAACTGATCATATGCATTTTCTAAATTAGATATTGATTCTGCCATTGTGCCAGCTGCTTTGAAATCTTTCATAGCATCTTTTACTAGTCCAACAACGTCATCAGTATCTTTTAGTGTTTCATTAGTTAATCCTAACGAAGATAGAAATCTACCTAAGTCACTATTTGCCATTACAGTACCTGTTGCTAATCCATCAACACCTGCTAATAGTGATTGAAATTGAATACCAGCAGCTCCTGAAGCAATAGATAGTGATCTTGTTAGTTCTACCATATCAGTTGTTGAAGCACCTGCTGCTTTCATTGATACATACATGGCCCGATAAATTTGATTTGTCTGATTTAGTGTGTGAGGTGTTTGAGTGTTTATTCTCTGTAGCTCTTTCATTGTAGAAGTTGCTTCTTTTTGAGCTCTATTATAACGTTCTAGTACTGGTAATGCTTTATCTTGAGTAGCAACTGATAATGCTTTTAGACCAGCAATAGATTGTTCCATTTCAGAGTTGAAAGAAAAACCATCACTCATAACTTTAGTCATACTAGCACCAAATGCTACTAATGCAACATTGGCCTTTGTTAGTATTGCGGAATAATCTTTAGTTGATTTTGAAAGTTTAGTGTTATCTTTTGCGAGGGTGTCAACCGATTTGTCAAGTTTGTCTGTTGATGCTCTTAGCTGATCAACATCAGATTTGCCTGTAACAACGGTTTCAATCGTGAGTCTTCCCATTAGGGTATCCTATTGGCGTCTTGCCTTATAGTTTATTTATAGTTTATCGTTTTTCATTGATACCTTTAGTGAAAGCATTACAACAACTATTCATAATATTGATGTAGTATTTAGGTTTTAGACCGTTCCATTTTATTTGATCTTTTAGAGCCTCATAATGAAAACCAGTAATACCAGATTGACCATAAGTGAATGGAGTGGATTGGAATATACTTATGATTGTTCTACTATAAAGATCAATAGGTTTTGGTATTATTTTAGAATGAGGATCAGAAGTTACTGACTCTTTATCTCTATCATCTAAGCTATCAACACCAATACCTAGACCTAATTGTTCAAAATAAGTGAAGAGGTCTTTTACTTTCCCTCTTTCTTCTCTGCTATATCTTCTGCTATAACATTATGTAACCTTTCATAACCATAAAGTTCACCAAGATCAAGTATTTCATCTTTGTCTTCTGATTTCAGTGAGACTTCTAATCTTCTTTTATATACCTCTTCTAAGTTTGATATTTCATCAAGGTTATCAGAAAGTTCATTTACTCTTATTTCAACTGCATCTTTTTCTTTTTCATGTTTCTCTACATTATCCCAGTTTTCTTGCTTTTCAGCAATCTCTATCTTTCTAGATAACTTGGCTACTTTTTTGATTTGATTGTTTAGATCAGTTGCTATTTTTGATTGTTTTTCGAACATTTGTTTTGATTGTTTTTTCTCTTTCTTAGTAAGATCTAAGAATTCACCAGTATACGATTTGTCTTCGAACTCTAATTCGAACTCGTGACTTATTTGTAATTTCATTCTATTTCCTTTTCCTCTTAAGGTTATGTCACCAGGTGAGGATACCCGATAACATAATATTTATAATCTTAGTTAAACCAACCAGTCATTATTTTCAATCCTGGAGTTACACCATCATCAAAAATTCTAGCAGTTGTAGTTCTTTTCAATAAATCTTTATCAACAGCATCAGAATAGGTCGTAGTTTTAGTGAATGGAATAGTCATTACAACTGATTGACCATTTACCTCTGTACTTGTACTATCTAATCCTATTTTGATAATCATCTCTTTGAAATCACCTGATTCGATATTCAGTGCTTCTCTATCATATGTAGCTGAGTCAACGTAGAAATCGAAATCAATAGTCATCGCATAATCAGCAACAAAGTTAGATTTTAGTCCACAAGCTCCACCCATAGTGTATAGATCTTGAATTTCTTCATTCATCTTGATACTAACTCTCTCTAATGGTAAACAAACGCCATCAAAAGTTACGATATCAGCACAACTTACAACTAATGCTTTCTCATCAGATAATGTTACTACTGGATTAGCTTCCGGTGTAGGGATAGCTGAGTCCATATAACCTTGAAAGTTATTTGTTAGTAATGCTGTCTCTCCAATAACAAGATCCATAGTCATTCCACAAGCTAAGCTATCAGTCATCTCAAATTTATTACCATCAAGATAAGCAACCATAGATGATTGTTTAATAGTATCACTGTTATTAGTATATGTAACTGTTTCTTCACCTGGTGTAGCAGTATCAATTACTTCATCAAAACCAGCAGCTTGTAATAGTAATCCATATTCAGGAACAGTATCAAGAGCAACACCATCTTTAGCATTAGTTCTCATAACGTGAGGAACATCAAAAGTAGTTTTTGTTCTACAAGTATCTACGATTTCATCTTTTGTATTCAGTTTACCTGATACTCTATTGATCTCTGTACTTGTGAATTCTGGTACGATTAGTACGGCATCTTTAGTCTCAACAAAACCTGTGATAGGTACGGGCAATGTTGCTCCACCTGGGTTCAAAAATAAGACTGATTTTTTTGTGTTAATTAACGCCATTTGGCTTCCTTTTTTCTCTACTCGAGAATACCGACTTACTCTTCATGAGATGCGTTTATTTATATCAGAGTATTTATATCGAATATAGTGTTCTGTTCAAATACATTGTTATCTAAGTTTTGAACACCTACTAACGAACTGCCTATTCCACTATAAGAATATACCAGTTGTTTACAATCGAAGAACTGATTTACTTCATCCATCAACTTTATCACCAGTGTAGGGCTAATATCATAGCAGAATACCTGTAACTGACTATTTGTAGAAACTCTCTGGCAAGTGCTTGCTGTTCTACCTAATGGTATATATTTTACTGTAATCCATTTGTTAGATGTTTTGAATTCTTCACCATCAAAAGTTACTGGGCAAATAGTCCAGTTATCTATAAAGTATTTCTCTATTTCTTTTTTAGTATTGTAGTTCATTTAGTCTCCTATTTAGTGTCTTATCAAATTGTTGTAGATAAGGTGTAATACCATCTTTCCATTGTAGTGAACCATACATTGTGCCTCTTATACTTCTACGGCCATTAGCAAGTTCCTCAGCATATTCCATTGGATTATGTATAGTCCATTTGAATGGTATCTTAGTTATACCCCAAGAACCTTTGAACTTCCCTGTATCAACAGGGCTAGTTTTTATCAAGGTATAGTATAACTCATCTATCTCTTCATCTATTACTTTATAACTTTCTGTTATAAGTTTATCTAAGTCATCTGAGATCATGGACAACTTCCTGGATTTACCCAATTGATACCTGGTATTGTAGTTATTGCTAATCTATCAACACTATCTGGTGTTGTAAGTGCTGGCGTGTTACCAAACATATCAACTGAACTTGTGTTATTAGTAGTATCTAGGTTTCCACCTACACATTCTAATGCTACACAACTTGTGAATAGTCTCTCATATTTTATACCAACATCTGAGGTAATCATATTGATATGTCTTATTTTAGAAGCTCCAAAGAACATCTGAGTGAAGTTGGTTACACTGCTAAGATCCATTGAGCTAAGTGTTATAAGTTCATAACAGTTTTTGAAAGCATATAAAGTACTTGTTACATTGCTAGTATCTGCTATTGTGAATGAGGTTAGTTGATTGCTATAACCTGTAATACCATTCATACTTGTTAGACCAGAACTCTTAGTTATTGCTATTGTATCATATAAGTCTGTACTATAATCATAAACAGAACCCTGAAAGTCAATACTTGTAATATAATTTACAGCATTTGGACAAGTTATTTGAACAGTAGCACCAGGTGCTAATACCTCATTGAACTTTGTACCGGAAGTAACATTATTGTATAGTATAGGACCAGCTCCCCAATTTATTGATAAGTCGACATTTCCATTAGTTAGTATTCTTATATTACTTGTACCTGCTTTAGACACTGTTAGTGTAGCTTCGAAAGCATTATTTGAACTACTGTTATCAATCGTAACGTTAGTGGTATTCTTTATAGCAGGATTAGAAGTTAGTAATGCTGTTATTTGAGTTGTACCTGTTGATAACGCAGTAGCAAGAGCTGTACTATCTATACTTACTATTGCAGGATCAGCAGATTCCCAAGTACATAAAGCTGTGATATCACTATCGAATTGATCTAATGCTTTATAATAACCACTCAGTGTATTACCGAATGTTATATTTTTAGGATATACAGTTACAGATGTAGTTGTACTAGAAGCCATCTCGACTCCGTTGAAAAACATATTAGTTAGTTCAGTACCATTGAAATACATCCCTGTAAGATTAGTACTATTGAATAAAAAAGACATTATCTCTCCTTATGGTACTGGTACTGGATCAGTCCCATCATTTGACATATATAATACTGTTCCTACTAATACAGCTTTCACTGTACCACCAAGTGCTTGAGTAGCATAATCATCTTCTTCTATTTTGTCTGTATCTAATAGTGTAGTGGCAGCATCGTTATCGAATATGCCATCTTCTATATTGTTTAGATGAACAGCAGAGATTATCTCTCCACTTCCATCGATCCATGTTGTTTTTGTATAAGACATTTAGTCTCCTTATATTGTATTGTAAGATGGGTAGTTAGAACCTGGGTATACACTACCTGGATAGAGATAAACTATCGGAGTATAAGGTTCACCACTATTTCTTATTTGGAAATCATAGTATATCAAGTCATCAGTTGCTGTTGTTTTAGAAACGTTTATAATATTCCAGATATTGTTCTGATATATAATATTCCATAACTTAGTAACTACTAACGGAGTTGAGACCATAACTCTAACATCATCAATATTGATAGCACCAGAGATATAGTCATTACTTGAATAAACATCGAATACGCCTTTTGTTGAATGCTCAGTAGTAACTTTAGAGGTCATACCATTATTAGGATCGTAAGCACCTTGAGTTACCTCTTGTAATACTATTGAGTTACCGAATTGGTTGATGAGGTCTAGTGAAACCCCATACATTGTATTACCGAAACTCATTTGTAATTCTCCTTCTTAGATGATGTTCCTACAAGATAATCATGTTTATCGAATTCTTCTTTGGATACCCGGTATTTATCACCAGTTCTAAGATCCCTACAATTTACATTTCCTTTACTTTGAAGACCTATTTTTATTTTTGTCTCGTTACTTAGGGTAGTACCAATCAATTTATCTCGTATTTTATCTTTAGTCTCTTGAGAAAGAGTCTTATTCAATGCTTTTTGTACTTCGCTGAAATGTTTCTTTTGTTCATCTGTTCGTTTTGAGCCATTATTACTTTTTGATAACTTTTCTCTTGTCTCTTTGCTTTCTATTCTACCAGTGAATGCTTTACTCATATTTATTTTAGCAGTATCACTCATAGTTCTACCTGTTGCAGAGATCTTCATCTTTTCTTTTGTATCCTCGGTATGATTTGTTCCTAATCTTGACTCACTTGCTTTTATGCTATTTTCATATCTCTGACCTAAGGCATATCCATAATTAGCGGCATGAGCCCATTCTAAATCGGAGATTTCCGTTAATGTTAATATGCCTTCAGGGAATCGCTCTAATATCTCTATTTCTATGGCTTGACCATATCTTCTTTTATTAGAATTGCATCTTGTCTTAAAGTCAGCAGTACAACCAACTTTAATTCCTGGTATGTGATATATTGTATATTCTTTCATTTATAATCCTTTTTCTTATTATATCATAATGATGTTAATTTGATATAAATCCCTGGGAAAAACCAGAACTACTAGCGTTCTTACAACCGTATTGACTAAGTAAAGAATAAACTATAGGTGTCATAGTAGGGGGAGCTGTATTACTCTCGAAAAACGATTGCTCTACTGAACCTGCTTTATTACTTTTGATATTGTTTACCTCTACTGAGTTTAGACTAATACCAGAAGCAACTGCAAGATAACACTGTGCTAACTGAAGATCAGAAGTACTAGTGTCTGGTAACTGAATACCAGGACATGTTCGTATTTGTAATGTTGTCTGCTTTAGTACAGATTCCTTTTCAGGATCTGATAATGCAAGATATGCTATTGTGTTCGTATCTTGTACGAAACCTGTGATGATAGTTGTACTGTCTACAACAGTCGTGAAACTATCGTAGTCTACAGTTGGATATATTATTAGTGCCATTGTTTTCCTTTTATGGACATGGATTTGGATTTACCCAGTTGATACCTGGTATTGCTTCTATTTGAGTTTGTTCTGTGCTGTTAGGTGCTATGAGACTTGGACAGTAGTCGAACATATAATCTGAGTCTATACTTAGTCTTGTATCTACATTTGTGAGACATGCTAAGTTTGAACAATTACTCCAAGTACTACCGAAATTAGTACCTGAACTTGTATCTATACTTGGGAAACTTGTGAGACTATAACAATTAGACCAAGCCTGGTGGAAACTAGTAACTGAACTAGTATCTAATAATGGGAAACTTGCGAGGGCTGAACATCCAGCCCAAGCACTTTGAAAAGTAGTACCTGAACTTGTATCTATACTTGGGAAACTTGTGAGACTTGAACATGCAAACCAAGTATTTCTGAAATTAGTTCCTGAACTTGTATCTATACTTGGGAAGCTTGTAAGTGAACTACAATCCTTCCAAGCACTATTGAAATCAGTAACATTAGAACTATCATTCATATTGAAAGTGGTAAGCTCAGTCATATTCTCGCAGAGATTACCTAAACTTGTAAGACTTGAACTTTTAGTAATATTTACTTCACTATATTTATTATCCAGTTTTTTCATATGTGTAACACGATGTGTTTGAACAGGTGCATCTATGATTATTGTATTACCAATTATAATATCAATAAATTTATTATTACCACTGTTTATTGTATATGGTATAGGTCCTGAACCAGCACCTTCATCTATTGTTATATCCATTGTTCCTGTAGTATATAATGTTATACCTATAGTATTACCACTCACTGAACACAATAACTCAGCATGAAATGCGGTTGTAGCAGTAGGACAAGGATTTACATTTACCCAATCAATACCTGGAATATTAGTTATTTGTGTTTGTTCTGCACTATCAGGTGCTACAAGGCTTGTACATCCAGTGAACATATCTGTTGAAGTAGTAGCATTTGTAGTATCAATAGAAGATAAACATACAAGTGAACTACAACCTTCTAACATACTATCGAAGTTAGAACCGGTACTTGTAACAATAGCATCTATTGATTCTAGACTTGAACAACCTTTGAACATACTATTGAAAATAGTTCCATTAGCTGTATCTATATTTGTTACAGCAGGTAATAAGTTACAGTTAGCAAACATATTTTGAAAGTTAGTAATATTAGTAGAATCAGCAATGCTAAACGATGTCAACTTACTCATTTCACTACACATTACGAACGCAGATGTCAACGAACTAGATTTAGTAATATCAACTGAGCTAAATAAATCTCCTGATGTTGTAGCTGCAGTGAATCTTACTTGAGCTACATTGTTGATTTGTTCTGGTACATCAATAATCAATGTCTTACCAGCTGAAATAGGTTCTGATATAACAGAATAACTACTATAAGAATTATAAGCAACTGGTCCTGATCCAAAATCTACTGTCATATCTAATGTTCCAGTAGTAACAAGATGAAAGTTAGTATTACCACTTGTGTTACATAGTAACTCTGCATGAAATGCCATAGTTGTAATCGTAATCTCAACATCTGTATTTGCAATAATCAATGGATCAGAAATAAGTTCACATCTAATAACAGTTGTTCCTACCTTCATACCTTCAGCTGCACCTGTTACTGTATCTATCTCAACTGTCAATGCATCATCTGTAGACCATGTAACAAGAGAAGTAATATCTACTCCAGATTGGTTATATGCTTTATAATCTCCAGTTGTTCCTACATTATATTTACCATCATCTGGCTTGATTGTCATACTTGTAGTTGTAGTTGTACAAGGTGTTGGATTGATATAGTTAGTTCCTGGTATAGCTGCTAAGTCTATTTGCTCAGTAGCATCTGGACTTGTAAGTAATATACAACCATCGAATAAATCAGTTGAAACAGTTGATAAACTTGTATCTAATGTTGTTAGACATACTAGTGAGCTACAATCTTGGAACATCTCATAGAAGGTAGTACCAATACTTGTATTCATATCAGCAACGGTTACTAGTGAAGTACAACCATTATACATCCTATAGAAACTAGTTCCATTTGAAACATCTAATGTAGGTGTTACTACTAAGCTTGTACAATCACTGAACATACCAACGAAATCAGTACCACTTGAAGTATCTAATGTTGGAATATTATCTAATAAGTTACAACCTATAAACATATGAGTGAAATCAGTACCACTTGAAGTATCGAATAATGGTATAGTTGTTAGTGCTGTACAGTAGCCGAACATATAAATGAAATCAACACCACTAGATGTATCGAATAATGGTATAGTTGTTAGATCATAACAGTAGCTGAACATGTTCGTGAAGTTAGTAATATTACTAGCATCATCTATTGTGAATGAGGTTAGTTTATCTAAGTAATAACACATATTAGAAGCATCTGTAACAGAACTACTTTTAGTAATATCTACAGTAGTGAAATGATAACCGATTGTATTTGAAGAAGCAGTGAACTGAGGATTACTAACACTGTAAGTCTGATCCAATACATCAATAATCATAGTATTACCAGCAATCATAGGTTCAGAAATAATAGTACCTGAAATATAATCTAAGTAATCAACTGGTCCTACTCCATCACCATAATCAACAGTGAAATCAATATTACCAGTTGTATAAAGTCTGAAGTTTGTATTAGAACTAACAGAAACTAGTAGTTCTGCGTGAAATGCCATACTAGTCAATGTTATGGTAACATCTGTAGTAGCAGTAATCAATGGGTCAGCAATAAGAAAACAATCTATGGTTGTAGTACCATCTAATACTGCTGTTGCTTCTCCAGTAACACTATCTATGGTAACAATAGCTACATTACCTGAAGACCAAGTAACTTTATCTGTAATGTCAACACCACTTTGTGAATAAGCCTTGTAATCACCTACTACACCAACGATGAAAGAACCATCATCTGGAGTAATAGTTATTGAAGTAATAGCAACTGTACAAGGAGATGGATTCACATATTTTACTCCAGGAACTACTGTTAGTAATTGTTGTTCTGTAAGATCAGGACTAGTTAGTAACGGAGTATTAGTGAATAAATCAGCTGTTGATGTATCTACTCTTGTATCAAGTTCTGTAAGACATACAAGTTCTTCACAGTTCATAAACATAGAATCGAAAACATTACCTTTTACAGTATCAAGTAATGGCATTGCTTGTAACAACAGACACTCATTGAATGTTCTTGTGAAATCTAATCCATTAGTGAAATCTAATGCTGGAAACTCCAATAGTTTATCACATAAGTTCCAAGCATAACTGAAATCAGTTACCTTAGAAGTATCAATAGCTGGGAAATATTCCAATGTGTTACAACCTGACCAAGCATCTGCAAGTGTAGTAACATTTATTGTATTCAGTAATGGCATTACAACTAACGAACTACAATCTTGAAAAGTATTAGTCATAGAAATAACTTTACCTGTATCCAATGTTGCTAATGTTGCTAAGTTTGTACATCCTTGAAACGTATAATTCATTGTAGTAGCTTCTTGAGTAGACAATAATGGTATATCTGTTAGGCTTGAACAACCTGAAAATGTATAATCCATATTTGTAACTGAACTTGTTTCAAATGTTGGTATTGTAACAAGTGAGCTACAATCTTGAAATGTTCCATACATATTAGTTACTGTAAGTGTTGCTAGTGATGGAGCATTGAATTGCTTCAGATTAGCACAACCTTTGAACATCTCTTTAGCTGTTAGTAATGCTGAAAATGTGAATGTTGGAATATTATCTAATACTGAACATCCTGAAAACATTGAGGTACTATCAGTAACTGTCAATACATCGAAACCTGGTATTACAGTAAGTGATGAACAGTTTTCAAAAGCCATCTTCATATTAGTAACACCTGCATTATCATCTACTGCAAAAGCAGTAAGATTTGTCATATAGTAACATACCATATTCATATCTGTAACGCTTGAACTCTTAGTAATATCTACCTCACTGAATATATCTCCTATTAGTTGAGAACCACCAGTGAACTGGGGATTCATAACATAGTTGAAGTTATCAGGAACATCTATAATCACTGTTTCACCCGCTGTTACATTTGCTGTGATTGGAGAACCTGAAACATAACCTGTGTAAGTAACTGGTCCTGAACCAAAATCAATAGTCATATCTAATGGTCCATTAGAAAATAGTTTGATATTTGTATCACCAGTTACTGAACATAATAACTCTGCATGAAAACCATTTATAATAGCTACTGGTACTATTTCTGTAGTTGTTGTTCCAACAATGCTACCATCTGTTATAAGAGTAGCTGTTATTGTAACTGTACCTAATGCTTTAGAAGTTGCTTCACCTGTAATAGCATTTACTTCTACTATTGTAGGATCACTTGAAGTCCAATAAACGTATTTGTTGATCATTACATTATATTGATTGAGAGCAGTATACTTGCCATTGATGCCAAGATTGAAAACTTCATTATCTGGTAATATATGTATTGAGGTTATTGAGAGGGGAGTATCACCAGCACCTGAAGAGGCACTTGAGGATTCTGTTTGTTGATTTACTATGAACATTTGGTTCCTTTATAGGTTATTTATATTACGGACAAGGATTTAGGTTAGTCCATTCGATACCGGGTATTGCTTCTATTTGAGTTATTTCTGTGCTGTTAGGTGCTACAAGACTTGTACAGCCGAAGAATATGTATTGAGTCCATGTACTATTGGTAGTATCTATGGCCCCAATACATACTAGACTTGTACAATTTGAGAATGGTGAACTGAACCCAGTTCCTGAACTTGTATCTATGCTTGGGAAACTTGTGAGACTTGAACAACCACTCCAAGTACTGAAGAACCCAGTACCTGAACTAGTATCTATGCTTGGGAAGCTTGTGAGACTTGAACAACTTTGCCAAGTACTAGAGAAATCAGTTCCTGAACTTGTATCTATCAATGGGAAGCTTGTGAGACCAGAACAACCACCCCAAGTATACCCGAAATCAGTTACTAAGGCTGTATCAATCATTGGAAAAGATGTTAGCTGATTACATCCATACCAAGTATTATTCAGGTTTGTAGGAACCCCAAAATCGTAAGTGTTAGATAATAATAGGTCTATTTTTGTACAATTTTTCCAAGTAGATGAATAATCTGTACATTTAGGTACTATTATATCCCCAAATGTGGTAATATTTGTACATCCATTCCAAGTTTCTGGTAGGGTTAGTACGTTTGGGACATTGAAGTCAGGGAACGATGTGAGACTTGAACAGTTTTTCCAGGTACCACCAATTCCAGTAGTAACAGAATAATCTAATATAGGGAACGATGTGAGACCTGAACATCCATTCCAAGCATTATGTAATATTAGTGCATTAGAAGTATCTATTATAGGGAACGATGTGAGACCTGAACATCCATTCCAAGCATGTTGAAAATCAGTGATATTAGAAGCATCACTCATATTGAAAGAAGTCATCCCTGTCATTGTTGTACATAGTTCATAAGCGCTTGTAATACTAGAACTCTTTATAATATCTATGGCTGAAAAGATATCTCCACCACTAGCACCACCTGAGGAGAATCGAGGTTGTATAACACTATTCAGTTGATCTAATGCTCTTATTTCGAAAACATTACCAGCTACTACATCTGCAGCAATAAGTGTATTTGTTACATAACCAAGATAGTCTTTCCACCCACTACCATCACCAAGATTATATGTGAAATCCATACTACCAGTAGTGATAAGTTTTATATTAGTTTTACCTGTTATACTAGCCGTCATCTGAACATGAAACTCTTTACTTGTAACTACTACTACTGGATCTGTAGATGAGTTGATAGATGGATCTGTTTTGAGAGTAGCTGATATTTTACATGTACCTGCTCCTACTGCTGTTGCGAAACCAGTAGCATTTAGATTTACAATACCAGCATCATCAGAATACCAATCTACTATACTAGTAATATCTTGATTAGCTTGATTGAAAGCTTTATACTGACCTGTAACACCAATCACATAAGTTCCATCATCTGGTTCGATTCTTATACTAGTTGCAGATACATAACTACCAGCATCTCCACTATTACTATTAGCCACTGGGCTAGGACTTACTACATACATTATACTAATCTCCCTATTTCTTTTATAAGATTCTCTTTACCTTTGATACCTACTGGTGAACCACCAAGTTGCTCAATATATACCTTGAGTTCTTTTGCTGACATACCTTCTAAGTCTATCTGTACTGATGGAACAGTATCACTTTTGAAGAAATCGTTTTTGAAAAAGTCGTTATCATAGAATTTGCTATCATAAAAACTGCTATTGAAATGTTTGTTGTTGAAGAATGACATTTAGGTCCTTTGTATTATGATTTATTTATATTTACAGTGATCGAAGTGCCATCGCTTCATTGTATTACCGCCAGACTTATTACAATGAGGACAAGTTATAATCTTTTGATTACCTGTATTCTGTCCCTTCATAGTTTTAGATCTTTGTAGATTGCTTTCACTACTGTGAGAAGGTAAATCTGTTCTATCTTTATTCCAAGGAGTATTACCCATTAAAGTATTTGAGATTTTGTCTTTTACTTCTTGAGGAATAGGAATATTTAAATTAGCACTTACATATCCTAAACTTTTCATATCTAAGCCTGTATTCCAAGAAGGTTTTCCCTTCATAAAATATGATTGAGCTTCAGCACTTGCAATCCTTGCTATCTCAAACGTCTTAGATGTATATCTCTCTTTTCTAACTTGTGTCAAAGTCATCATATTAAAAGCCTTAGCCATTTTAGCTAATCCCGGTTGTTTGTTAATACTTTTATAATGCTTATATAATAAGAAATGAACTATATAATGTTCTCTTCCTGTAAGCAATACCTTATTTGTATTGATATCTAATCCACCAAGAGATGTTGGTTTTATGTGATGATTTTCATAATATATACCATCTTTTTTACTTCTATTATCTTTTCTAGCATTATTACAAATATTGAAATAAGCTTTTATATATTTTGTTGACATTTAAGTTCCTATTTTATGAGTTACACCCAGAGAGTCTGAACTCTCTTTATAGTGTAGCCTAAAACTAGGTCTTATATGTATTATATCCTAAGATAGTTAATACAAGGTTAACGAGTATACTTAGATACTACAATTAAAGATAGCACCCGCCGTAGCTTTTAGTTCTGTAGCAGACTTATTCCAAGTAGTAGGATCAGCAAGTACAGTATTAGTTGGTGATACACCAGCTACTACATCGTAAGAGTAACCTTTAACATCAATATTGTAAGCTGACTCACCTTGATATAACATAGTAATATTAGCTTTACCTAATACTCTTTGTACTTCTGCTGTAGCTGTTTCACTATCAACAACTCTAATAGCACCTTCTGTAAGTGCAAGAACACCTTTACCTAGAGTCATACCTAGAGCATCACTATCAGTAACTAATGTAGGAATACCCATTGTTGGGTTAGCTCCATTATTTATGGAATTTCCAGCCACATTCCAAAGTTTCTCACCGATTGCAGTTTGCATTAATGAGTAGTAAGTACTAGAGTGCATCGCAAGTAATTTAATACTTCCTAATTGATCACCATATTTTGCTAATAGATCAGCAATATCAGTATAAGCAATAGCAGTTGTACCATCTCCAGATAACATACCAGCCTCAGACTGGATAGAACCCATTAGACAAGTAATAGCAGTATTTAGTTGATCAGCTTGAGATGCTTCAGCAGCAGCTTCTGCAACTTTGATAGTGAATAAATCACCTGATTGACCAATCTTTTTGAATGAGTCTAAAGTATTCTCAACGGGACCAATAGTTCTGTTTAGTTTTACATTTACTTTTTCAAGTTGCTCTAGTTTCTCAGGAGTAAGAACTGAAAGAGAATCTGGGTCTCTGTGTTTGATCATTTGTGCTTCAGACATTTGTTTGAAGAATGATACCTTTTCAAAATCACCTAATTTACTTTGTGAAGTAAGTGTGATTGCACCGTTTGATGCAGCATTGAATGCATCTGTCATTTGTCCTAATCTCTCTAAGTATACACTTGAGAATAGTTCATCGTTTACCACAAAATCGCTTTTTGTTCCAGCCATTATAGATCCTTTGCCTCTAAGAGGTCTTTAGTTTGATTTACCATAATCATCTGGAAGACGACCATGTTTATTGAAATAGTCAGCAATTTCTTGATCTGACTTAGCCGATGGTGATAATACAACTTCTTTGTTGCCACCTCCAGCACCTTGTGTTTGCTTGAAATAATACGTATTTTCATTTTCGCGTAATTCTTCTATTCTATCTTGAATATTAGCCTCTTCACCTCTACTATTGAAAATACTTGTACCGTCTTCATTTTTGAAAGAAAAGTTATATCCTTCTCTTGTTGCTCCTTTCAGTAAGTCTTTAGCGAGATCTTGTAATGCATTAGTATTATAAACCTGTTTGTCTATATCTAATCCTCTTAGTGTCTCCAACATCATCATATTTGATATTTGACTTTCATGCTTACCTGATAGGCCATCTAACTCAGAACTTAGGTCTCCGACCTTTGTCTGTAACACTTCGTTATCACTCTGTAATGCTCGATAAGATTCATTTTGATCTCCGAAAGCTCCCTTTAGGTTAGCTTCAGATAATTCATCTAATCCTGTTACATTTCTCACCATAGCTTTTAGTGAATCGCGTTTCTGAACGACTTCTGCCTTAGCTAATTCAAGTTGAGTTATTCTCTCTACATTTTGACTATTAGTCTGTTTAGAGTTGAAGGCCTCTTGAACTTCTGCTATAAGGGACTCGTCGTTTCCTAGTGCTGTAATTATTCTTTCTATTGACATTTTATACTTCCAGTATATCTAATTTATACAAACTCCGTTCGTATCTGTTTTATTTATAAACTATAACCGAGCTTCTTGAAATAAGCATCAGTATCTATGAGCTTCTTAGAGTCTAACTCTGGATAGTACTCAACAGCATCTTTATAACTGAAGTTAGGGCCAACCAAGAATATCTTAGATTTCATAAACTCTTCTTTCTCTTGACCTTTCATTCTTGATGCTTTCTCTTTATCTTTAGGAGTCATTATATTGATAGGTCTTGATGCTGTACTATAACCTGTAATTACTGATCGACAATTTGGATGTAACATTGGTTGATACATGGCTGAAGGTTCTTCTAACCATCTTCTACCATCTAATGATGCACAGATACCACTTGTTCTTGTATCGAGGGTAGATACGTATTCATAGTATCTTGGAGGGTATTTATCAAGAGTCTCTTTTTGAACGTTAGCACTTGCTTGTCCTAATAGAGTTCTAACAGATGTTCTGGCGTTACTGAGATTTACATCCACATATTGTCTCCTTATATCTTTTACTATTCTCTCATTACTATGACCCTGAACTACCCCAGCAGTCATAATAGACCTAACTTGTTTTATAGCATTCGTAGATGGATTCATCATCATTGAGTTTATACCAATACTTGATGAACCTTTTTCATTTCTAAAGATAAGATTGTCTTGAGACAGGATCACCTCCTTTATTGTAGATTTTGGTAACACGTATAAAGTTTTATCAATATCGAATACAGCATTTATTTCATTCTCTTCTGTTATAAAAGCATAGTTATTAGCCTGAGTTAATGGGATAGTCTCCATCTTGAAATTAGTTGCAAATGTAACATTGAGTTTATTTAGTTCTTTTGATATTTGATCTAACATACTATTGAGTCTAGTTTTAGTATTCAAGTTAGCATTTATAATTTTTACAGAGACTTCGTTATAAGATTTTATTAGAGCATCTCTATAAGCCACCTCACTATCGGGGACTACAACAGATAATAAATGTTGATTATACTCCAGCATCTTCAGTCTCTAATGATAAACTATTTACATTTTCTTCTTCTATTCTTTTTAATTCCTCATCAACAGAATCAAGGTCAATGACCTCATTCTTTACAAGTGACTTCAGTAATGTTTCTCTAGATAAGTTACCAGATACTTGAAGTGTATTGAGTCCTGTTATATCACCTACTGTAATCTCATTGAAATCTCTGTTTACAATCATTTTTCCTGGGAAAGTAGTATTACCAATAGCTGCCCAACCTTCTAAAGCGTTATTGATAACATTTTCAGTATTAGCAGCGATATCAGTAAGTCTTGAATCTGCTTCAACATCTTCAGAACTTACTTGAGTAGCTGATTTAGATTCAGATGATTCTTGTAATGATAGTGCTCTTGAAGTCATATCTTTTTCTAGTTTATCTATATGTTTAGCACTGATTTCATAGTTACCTTGAGCTTGTAACTCTATCCATGATAAATCAGCTTCTGGGTTCTCAGCAAAGCTAGCATTTCTAATTCCTAATACGATTTGAGGTTCTGGAGATTCTCCTTCGCCTAATACATTGTCCTCACCTTCTACACCTAATGCTTTACCAAACAGAATAGGACACATAGCTTCTGTAACGTAATCACTCTGATTAGATGTATAATTCATATGTTGAACATTTACTTTAGCAATATCATAAAGTGGTGGAATATCTGATATCTTTAGTTCATATAATGGACAGAAGTTATAAGTTGTATTGATCTCTTCGAATACATACCAAGCGGATTTGCCATCTCCTGATCTGAATATTCTAACATTACCATTAGCATCGATAACTCTATATTGAGGTTTTACTTCATAACTAAATTCGTCTAATGATTCAGTATAACTTTCAGCTATTACAGCAAATGTGAAGTTACCTTGCTCATCTTTTTTATAATTGATAAGTTGTTCTCTGGTTATTAGAGACATGTAAGGATCGCCACCATTTGTAGGGGCATCAACTAATATATACGCTTTACCGTTCAATATAGCACTATTAGTAACTATTTTAGTGAACTGATCTAAGTTCTTAGTCCCTGCAATAGTCTTTAGTTTCTCTAAGGTATTTGCAGGTACTTTTTCAGCCGTAAGAGGCTTTCTAAATATTTCCCCAGTCATAGATGTATTGATTCTCTCTATAAAGTTATTTAGAGTTGCGTTATCTTGCCTTGTAGCAAAGATATCATTGTACTCATATGATTTTTGAGTCAGATATGCAATGGCAGTATCTATTCCATCATAGACAGAATTACATATCTCCCATTGGTGTTGATGTGCTTTATATTCTGGTATTTTCCAGGTTACGTTAGGTGTCATTTAGGTTCCTTATAGAAATATTTATATTCCTGGTGGTTTTAATTCTTTGTGTTCTTCTTTATAATCTATTATGAATTCAACAGTTGTGTTGTTATCACATGTTACTTTATGTTTTAGATATTTGTATTTGTGATCTAACGAACAACCATAAAGCATTGTTAGTATTAGAAATGTTAGTAATAGTCTCATCTTCTCCCTGTCCTTGTAGGTTTTACTCTTCCAAATGAACTGAATCTCCATACTAAATACTGCATGGAATCTACACAATCATCGTGATATAAGTGTTTCTTATTAGGCATTCCGTTATCATCAAAATAATGTTCTAATAAAGCTTCAATAAACTTTTCAGTTCTTTTATTTTGAACAAAGAATAGTTTTCTTTCACCTTTACTATTACATATCATACTATTGAAGGAATTTACTCTATCAATAATTCCGGGATTCTTACTTAGATTCTTTACCGTATATCCAAAACTTTCAATGATGCTAACATCCGTTTTACCTCCAGCAGAAGTCTTTCTAGCCGATCCTGAAGCATCTGTAGTGAATATGATTTTATGTTTTGGATATCTATTTTGAATAGCTAGCATCATCTGTTCAGTATCAAAACTTCCGTAGAATGCGTCCACCATATGTAATAATCCATTTCTTAGTACCCAAACTGATGCAGGATTTTTATTTATGTTGAAGTCAACACCTATTAGAAGAGTATCATCATCTTGTACGGTCTCATTACTATTGTTTTTGATTTGACAGAAATCGGGAACTACTAATCCGTCAAAACTTATGAATTCTCCATTGAACTCTTGATTGAAAGATTTATCATCCATATCTTCTCTTGCTGCTTCTATCTCTTCTTCAGTAACATTCATTCCCTGGATAGTTGTATATTGAAATGATTCCCAATCAGCTTTATTTTTACCATTACTCCATAATTTGAAAAAATAGTTACGACCGGAAGGGCTTGAAATAAAATCAGCAGTACCGAGCTTATCCGCTAAACTGGGTCTGATAATCTTTACAAATATCTCTTCTAAATTTCTAACACTCCCGCACTCGTCTATTACAATAGCATCAAGTGAAACCCCACGAAGTCGTTCAGGTGAATCTAATGATTTTAGATAAATCACGGAACCATTCATGAGTTCTACTGATAGATTACTTTGATTTACTTTCTTTGCAATATTGTGAGTCTTCTCTAATAAGATAGACCAAAGAATCATCCTAGCTTGAGAAGCAGTTGGTGCGGCAAAGAATAATATTTGATTTGGTTTTTGGAGAGCTTTAGTGATGAGGATGTAACAGCCTAAGACTGACTTCCCAAATCTGCGTCAAATGTTAGAGGTTTAGAGGTCTAAGAGTTTATTCAAAGACCTCTAAACCCCTGCGGCAATCACTCTGAATCTTGCTTTAGAATCAAATATCTCTATTTGTGGTGGTCTTAGTAGTTTTTGTCTGTCAAATGTTATATCCAAGTTTGAGTTTCCTTATTTCCATTATTTTTTGTTATAATTTGTTATTTTTAGATTATCTTGAGAGAAACCGAGTTATCGGTCATTATACCGTCTTCATCATATTGTTGGAGGAACTTCATTGATGCATTGAACGATTTCTCTGGATCAGATATGTGAGGGATTGTTTTGAGTGCTTGAGATTTCAAGTCATTGATACCTGCCAAAGCCCAAAGTTTTGGGTCTATTCTATAAAACTCTAATGATTGCTTGAAGTCTTCTAAGTCTACAAACATCTTATGAGCAATATTCTCAACAGATATTTGAGCTTTTAGTTTCTTTATGATTTTTAGATGGGCTTGATAACTTATTGTTATTAGGGGGAAGTGCGTTGAGGTTGCACAAAACTCTTTATTGTAGTCTAATTCTCTTTGAGTAGCCATTGTAATTCCTTATACATCCATATATGGATTGTTTGTTTATTTATATTTAGTGCTAATTTATAGTAAAACGGTAAAACGGCCAGAATGTACGAATCCGTAGGTGTCAGGGGTGTCCCCAGGGACGTTCAAAACACTAAATAACATAGATATACACAGTTTTTGTGTGTTTTAATGAGTTTTTATTGGATCCTAAAGCTTTTGAGTCTTGATAAGGAGGATTACCAATTATGTAATCAAAGCTCATCATAAAAATCTACTGATAATTCAGTTATGTAATTTCGTGATAATCTATTAGGGTCCATCGTTCTTTTATCCGTTGAACCGGTAACTTCGCTCATAAGAGTTTTGAAATAATCGTTTTTAAAAGCTTCTTGAACTTTTTTAAGATGTTCAACATCACCTAATATATAAAAACCATCTAAGTTTATTTCCCATTCTCCGAATTCATCTAGGAAAGTATAAGTCGCACCTCTACCTATAACAAGTTTTGGAGTTTTACCAAGTTCTGATTGTTTATTTGTATAGCCTACATTTTTATCCCAATCTAATATTAATTTCTTTAACATTTTATATTCACCAGGAGTATTTGAAGCTGTTGGTTTAAATCTACAATCAAGCTTAATAGGGTTTTTGATTAACTTCATATAATCTTCTATTCTATCACATGGTATATGTTTTACTTTGTTTAGATCTACTAAAGTTACACCATCAGTTTTAGTTTGAATTTCTAAATAACCAGGAGTTTTTGATAAAGTTTTATCAATCACATAATGATCGAATGTTGTTGTAGCTCCGAATACTTCACTACCTTCTTTTGAAGAGTGAGATTGTAATGATGTCACATTGTACGTACATAATAATTCTTTCATCCGTATTGATTCTTTTCTAGTATTCAATTCTTTTGAGGCTAATTTCCAGTTACCTGGATGCACAATAGTCATTTGACCATCTGTAAGTAAATCAAACATTTTTAAGGTTATTTTTTGCCATATAGGTGACGAATTAAGAAGGCCTTGATAAGGAGGATTGGCTACAATATAATCAAACAAGTAAACTCCCATAATCAAAATTAAGAGCGTTGGCTTGTACTAAGTTCTTTTCTGGAACTAGAGGCATTCTATATTTACATTGTTCAATATTATCAAACATCAAGTCAACACCGTAAATGTTCTCTGGAGGTATTCCTCTATTATATAGTTCAACTAAGAAGTTACCATCACCACAAGTTGGGTCTAAGAATGTCTTATTTTGAGGTGGATTGCTCCAGTCAATATCTAAATTGTCTAACATCTTCTGCACAAGTTCAGGAGGTGTAAAAACCTCTCCAGTTTCTTTTATTCTTTGCTTTGACTTCATAATGTTAGTCCTTCTGTTCATGTAACTTGATAGTCTGTTCACAATATTCAGCGTTACCTTTATAAGGACCTCTTAATTTACCAAGTTTAGATTTACGCATTTTATCTTTGGATTCTTCGGTTATCCATATAGTTCCGTCTCTAAAGTTATATAGATTAGACTGTTGTTTTATGAAGTGCTTTTCCATTTCGAGCATCTTAGACTTCGATTTATAAGCACCTATAAGGTGAATATTGAAGTCATCAATAGTTAGTCCATCTGCTTTTATATTATCATGAGCTTTATGGAAACCGTTAACCTTGAATTGACGTTTATGATCGGATAGTCTACGTTCTAAAGTAAGTGTAGTTCTACCAATGTAGATTTTGGAGTCTTTGGAGTCTTTGGGTATTAAGGCATAAACTTTGAAGCGTGTTAGAGAACGGTCTTGACCGTTTGGGTTTGTGTTTACCATTTGTTTCCTTTGTTTATTTATTTATTTATTTATTTATTTATTATAAAGATAAGGACTGTGAGCTATTCTAAAACCAGTGTATAAACATAATAGAGATAAAGAACTACAGTGGAACTGTGACTCCTCCAGAACAAGTCTCATGAGAAGACCATTGAAGAAATACTCCAGTCGATGAGAGGCAGAGCCGAACGAGACTGATACAGAGGCACTAGCCGATGTATACTCCAAAGAAGAACTAATCTACAACTTAAAAATATCTATAAAGTAAAAGAATGATAAATCATTCTCTCATCATCTAAAGATGAATTTACTCTTATAATTGGTGTTTTTGTTTTTTTTAATCTAACATTTCTTATATAAGAAAAGGTACCTTTTAAAAATCAAAATTTGAATTGACCCGCTATTTGATTATGTAAGTGTCTTTGATTAGATAAGTAAGCGTCTCTTTATGATGTTCTTCTACAAATTTACCCATTCTTAAAAACTCGGCTATTCTATTATTCTGTTCACTCTTAATACCCTCATACATTTTTAGTAATTCAACCTTATCTTTGATGTTACCATTCTCTATTTTAAGATGAATATTGACGCTATTCCTAGCTCTATCTAGCATTTGAAGAGTTGATATAACTCCTAGTGATCTTCCACTATCAATCAAATATACTTCATCAGAAGTTAAGTTCACACCTCTTGATATAATACTATTAGCGATTTTGACGTCATTTAGATCGAACTCTTCAATACTAATATTTTTACCATCATCAGCAGTTTTCAAGTTATGTGTAATATTGTTATCTACTAATAGTTCGGATATCTTCTGTGCTTGTCCTTTCTCAGTGCTTTGTATTAGTACTTTCTTTTGTTTAGACATTATTACTATCTCTCTTAGAGTATCTTGTAGGTTACCATTTACTTGTACTGATATCTCCTTCTTTTCTTTCTTATACGTATTCTCAATTACCATGTAATCTTTCTGGAAGCAATCAAATAAGTTTATTACTGGCTGAATGTATCGATCTAACATAATAACTTTAGGATGACTTAGTAAGTCTCCATATGTCTGATATTTCAATACTGAAGTAATAGTGTTTATATTATTATACTTCATTCCCATCTCTTCAAATACAGAGAACACTTCGTCTATTATTAGAATATCTGAACTATCTATTTTATTGTAGCTATCTACTGTAACTAATGAGATATCGTATTTTATAGCTTGTTTAGCCGCTTTATAGTTATAAACAGTATAACCAGCATTCTCAATCTCTTTTTGAGTAGTAACTATAGTACTGATATTTGGACAAACATATGTTATTGTCTTATTATCTTCTTTAGCTTGTTTGATTGCTTCTAATACATATTTCGTTTTTCCAGTTCCCATAACTGATTGAATAGCTGTTGGAATATCAATATTTAGTTGTACCTTTTCTGGTAGTATATACTGAGCATAAAACTTAATATGATGTTTATGATTTTGTAATACAAAGCGTCTTCTTATAGAGTTATGAATATCTGGTTCTAAGTCATCTAGAGATATTCTTTTATATGTGCCATTAACAACTTTCTTTGTATGAGTATCTTTCATTTTATCATCCTTAGAACGTTTAGGTTTTCTATGAGAAGAGTTAACAATACTAGAACATTCTTTACATTTTCCATTACTTCGCTTATATTCAGATGGTGTAACATTACTGGTTTTCTTGTCATCTGTTAGGATTAGCTCTTCAGAGCATTTTTTACATAATTTTGACATTTGTTTTATTCTTTGGTAGTTTAGATCTTGTTTGTGAGTTTCGTGAAGAGGGATACCACTCTGGCTCTTCTACAATAATCTCAATAATCTCAATAATGACTGGTGAGCCAGAGTGGTTTTTAGGTTGTACCAATCATTATTCAAATTATTTGTATCTGTATTATTTATAACGGGTTATCCCGTTATTTAGATCTACCAATAAAGATATTGTTGATTCTATTCCATCTCGCTTTAGCCGCTTTATATTCAGTTACTGTATAAAATGTACCGTCTTCTTTAGTTGATTTATCCTGATAATCATTGATGATATCAGCTTGGTAGATAAGTTCGTTAGTTAAGTTTTGTGTTAGAGTTGCCATAATATAAATCCTTTTTAAGTTGTATTTTTAGATTGGTTATTACCCACCCAATGTGAATAGTAACACCTATTTATTTGTTATAGTATATAATAACATACAATAGTTAACAGAAGGTTAACGAGAGAATATTTCTATCTCTTTAATCTCTTCTTCTGTAAGTCCAAACTCAACATATAACTCTTCATCTGCCCAATGACGATTAAAGTCGATTTCTGTTAATCTAGATAAAAAATTGTAAGCACTAGAACATTTTATTTTTTGATAATTCAAAACAGAGTAAGTTAATAACTTACTCTCTATATATGTTTTCATATTTTCCAAAGTTTCTCTGGATTGCTCTGTTTTATTAACGTAGAAGAATTTATTGGTAATTCTGTTGGTTATTTGACAACCTTCATCCCAACCTCCAACATATGGTACAATCAATTGAAGCTCTATAGTTGGTTTGTTCTCTATTGAAGAATATTTTACTCTTTGTCTTTTTGTGTTACAATATACTTCAATATCATCGTCGTTAACTTTCTCTAAAGTAAGTTTCTTATTTTCTACGCCATGTTTTTTATCGGTGTTAAACATCTGCATCTTCTTTTTACCATTAGTTTTAAACGATACTTTGTTCAAAATAGAATTGACATTTATCATATCTTTTCTACTAACCAGAGAAATATTCTTGACAAATCTAGACTCTCCATTTTCGATAATTTCTATAGATTCTCGTTTATTCGAGTTTATTGACCAATAAACAACAGATTGGCCAATATCAAAATCATCATTAGTATCATAATTTACTACCTTTATTCTATCCTTAATCATTTTATAGACGGTATTTTGTTGTCCATCATCTAGAATGGCTTCTGGTGTAATAAATATCAACTCTCCATCATCTTTAAGTAACGGGATACATCTTTTAGTAACATCAATATACAATTTCTTATTAGTACTAACACCCTTTGGGTATTGATATGGCGGATTGCCTATTATATAATCAAATTTCATGGTTATAGATTGTGTAGGTTTTTTCTATAAAGATAGTGGAGTTTATCTGTATCTTTTATATATACTGTTCTGTATTTGAGTTTTATTGGGTAATTGAAGAGTTCTGATTGTTTTATTCTGTAGGGGATGTCTCGTGTCATGTTATGATCCTCATAAGTGTCCTGGAAAATGGCATGTAAACCAGGACATTCATCACGATAGGAAATAAATGTCAAATGTCAAAAAATGAACCGTGATGTATATTATTTATATTTAGTATTCTAAGCCAAATATATCAAATGCTTCCATAAGCTTAGTATTACCTTGAACAACTGGTAATGTTGTAGAGGTATCTTGTAATATAGCAAGACTTTCTTCTCTATAAGTTCTCATTGCTGATTCTTGAGGGTTACTCATCAATGTGATGAATGTATCGATCATACACATATTGGTGTCTTTGATATTTGTAATAGCTTGTCTTTTCTTTTCAGCTAACTCTAGAGTTGCATCATGAGCATCAATAGCGGCATGATCTGGTGATCCATCTGGATTGTAGAAATACCAATAACGACCCCAAGAATCAAGTTGATAGTGACTTTTCAGTTTGTAACCTACTTCTAAATCACCTAATGTTTCTTGAGTTTTCTCTTCTCTTGTAGTCTCATTATATATTAGCTCATTTCTGTAGTCATCTCCATAAACCCATATTACTCCATTGAAAATAGCTACCTTATTAGGAACTGGGGCTAATGGTGGTAATGTAGTTGAAAATGCAGGAGTCAGATGACTACCTGGATTCTTAGGATCTACTTGACCCTCAGTTGTTTTTAGATACTCATTTGTATCATTTGTATATATGTAGAACATTTATTCTCCTTAGTATTTTATACACATTAGCATTGTGATTGATCTTGGTCTTGTTTCATCTACATCACCAGTTGCACCTGTACTAGCACCACCTGAGTTGTAATATGGTGTATAATCTGAACCATAAGCACCTGATGTTTTACTTGCTGGTATTGTTTGTGAGTGAACGTGTGATTTGAAAACATCACTTTGATAATCACCTACTGCAACAGCACCAACACCTCTATCATAAAGACCAATACCACTTATATCTTGTGGTGGTAATCTAAAGAAACCTGCAGCTGGATTAGCAGCTCCACCTGTATTGTTCCAAGTATCTCCGATAGCAGCATATAAATCTACATATGCGAACTTATCTAACTCAGAACCATCTCTGATTATAAATCCATCTGGGGCAGTTGTACCTGCATGAGCAATACTAATACCTGCTGGAAATACCAATGTACTCTCTGGCATTAGTGGAACTTGAAAATAATCTGTATAAGCAATAATATCTCCAGCACCATCAGTCTCTACAGTTCCATCAATAAATGTTATATACGGTAATGGAGCATTTGTTTTATCATACCATAAACCATCTAAGAAATAATCACCAGTTGTTGATTTAGCTCCGAAAGTAGGTTTGTCAACTGTAGCATACCATAATCCACCATATTCTTTATATACATAAAGATTTGATAATGCAACTAATCCTGTTATTGCTAGGGCTTCTACAGAAGTTGATACTTCACTTACATTCATAGCTTGACCATCAATATAACCTGTACTGAATATCATTTGTCTATTATCGATTTCTAATGTATTAACATTAAGATTAACATCACCTAATAGCATTCTACTTGCTGGAACACCATTTTTTGATACGTCATTAATAATATCAGTTATTGTAGTAGCAACATCAACACCGCCTATAGATAAACTCGGAGCATCTAAGTTACTAACGATAGTTTGATTTACGGTATCTATTTTTGATACTTTATCACTTAGGTCTGCGAACTTCCAGTTAGCATCTGAAGTACTTGCTACTGGTTCAGTTGTATTATTATCATATTGTGATAAGTAATAACCTATAGAAGTTGATAATGGATAAGATACCGAAGCACCAGTCATATAACCATTTGGAGTATCGAATGCAGCATCCCAAACTCCTTTATAGTTTGAACCTGCTTCAGCTCTATCAGCATCTGCTTCTATTTGTATTCCTGCAGCATTCATAGCATCGATAACTAGGTTTTGCTCAACTTGAAAATCCTCTACTGCTATATCCCAGTTCTGAGATGTAGTCCAATAAATAACTTTACTTGGTTCTGTATAATCTGGCGCATTTGGTAATGCGCTTGTATATGGTATTGTTAC
>Ga0164315_10000375_pt1 | contig 30517 bp, 19 predicted proteins | sample GuaBasSedimGuay6_FD_113737 | JGI IMG/M metagenome (GOLD analysis project Ga0164315, IMG submission 113737) | Subseafloor sediment microbial communities from Guaymas Basin, Gulf of California, Mexico - Guay6, Core 4569-2, 0-3 cm | ecosystem: Environmental > Aquatic > Marine > Hydrothermal vents... | reverse complement strand
TGTTGTGCCTTTAAGTTCTTATTTGGGTTCTACAGTAAAATTTCGTTTTAGAGTAATTCGCCGAGTAGGTTACGATGGTTATATGGGTGATGTGGCCATCGATGATTTCTTTGTTGGTGTAGCTGGAATACCTTCTGCAGATTTTTCTGCTACTCCCTTAACTACATGTGCTGGTGGTACAATCAATTTCTTTGATGCGTCGGCTGATTCACCAACTTCATGGCAATGGTCAGCGAATCCTTCTACTATTAGTTTTGTTAATAGTACAACTGCTAATTCTCAGCACCCAGTTATTAAATTTAATTCTTCAGGTACTTATTCTATCACATTGATTGCTACTAATAATGCAGGAAGTGATACGATGATAAAAACAAATTATATTAATGTTATTACAGCTGCTAGTTTACCATTTACTGAGAATTTCGAATCATTTATAGTGGGTACTCCAGGAACTTTAGGAAATAATTGGACTTCATCTTCTGTGGGCACATTTCTTTGGACTGTGGATAATGGGGGAACTCCTTCCTCAAATACAGGTCCAAGTGTAGATCATACATTAGGAACCTCAGTAGGAAAATATTTATTTACGGAAGCAACCTCAGCAGCTCAAGGTGATATAGCAAATTTGGTAAGCCCTTGTATAGACCTATCTTCTGCAAATGCTGGTGCAAGACTAAAGTTCTGGTATCATATGTATGGTGCTGATATTGTAGGTCTATATGCGGATGTATATTATAATGGTGCATGGATTAACAATGTTCACACTATAACAGGGCAACAGCAAACTTCTAATTCAGCGGCATGGCAACAGGCTGTCGTAAGTTTGAATCTCTATGTTGGTGGCCCAATAAAAATACGTTTTAGAGTAATTCGTGGTGCGAATTATCAAGGTGATGTTGCCATTGATGATATTGCTGTAGAGGCAGTTATACCACCAGTTAATGATAATTCATGTGGCGCTATTTCTCTTACAGTTGATTCAGTTTGTAATTATCTAACAACAAGTAATATTGATGCAACAACAAGTGTTGGAATGCCAGCTCCTGGTTGTGGGGGAACACCTCAACAGGATGTATGGTTTAAGGTGGTTGCTCCTAACAGCGGAGGCCTTGTAATTCAAGGAGCTCAGGTGGCAGGCAGTTTTGGAGATGGTGCAATGGCGGTTTATTCAGGTATATGTACAAACTTAGCTCTCTTAGCTTGTAATGATGATTTTGGCGGAAGTGCTACAATGCCTCATATTGAGCTTAGTGGTCTTACTTCTGGAGATACAATATATGTGAGATTTTGGAAGTTTGGTGGTGGTTTTGGTAGCTTCAAAATTTGCGCCTACGAACCCCCTTATTTCTTGTTAAACCCAAGCACAGTGTCGGTTGGGTCTGCTGCTGGTAATACTATTATTACAGCAAGTGCACGTGCAAGTACCTATTGGTCAGTGTCTGATAATGTGAGTTGGCTAACTCTTAGCCCAGCAACAGGATCTGGTAGTGGAAATATTACTGCGAGCTTTTCTGCTAATGCTGGAGGTACAAGAGTTGCTACAATTACAGGTACTTCAAGTGGACTTCCAAATCAAATAGTGATGCTATCTCAAGTATCTAATGTGCTGGCCGATTATACTCTAAGCAACCCTTATATTTGCGCTGGTAGTGCAATGACATTTACAAATATATCAGTAAATGCTAATTCTTATAAATGGTATTTGGATGGAGTTCAGGTTTCTACACAAACAAATTATAGTCATACCTTTAATACCCCTGGATCATATGTCTTAAAACTGGTTGCCTATGGAATTACTGTAGATGACTCTATTTCGAAGTTTATATTTGTATCTAATAACCCAATAGCAAATGCTGGTTCAGATACAAGCCTTTGTGAGGGTGGAACAGTTCAGTTTAATCCAGCTATCAATATAGGTATTGTAACATGTAATTCGGGGTGTTCAACGCCAAGCACATGTTCTTCTGCTTCAAATAATGATAATTCAGAATGGCTTACTGCTGTAAGCCTTAATGGTTCATTAAATACAAGCGACAACTCAGGACAAGGTTATCAGGATTTTACACAGAATGTACTTACTCCATTGTTAAAAGATTCTACTTATTTGCTGCAAGTAACTGCCCATACTAATGGTAATTGGAAGGAATACGTGGATGCATTTATTGATTGGAATCGAAATGGATTATTTGACGAACCTGCTGTTTCAATGGGAAGTGCAACATTTACAGGAAGTCACGTGTTTAATGGCTATGTAAGTGTTCCTTCTAATGCAGTTTTAGGAAAGACAAAAATGCGTGTAATCATGCGTTATAATGCTGCCATTGCAAGTGGATGTCAGAATAATTATAGCTATGGCGAAACTGAGGATTATACCATAGAAATTATGGGTATTGACACATTGAATTATGCATGGACAGGCCCATCGAGTTTTACTTCAACTCAAATTAATCCAATGATTACAAATATAGCTACTTCACAAGGGGGAACTTATAATCTAACAATATCTAATGGCTTTGGTTGTTCAGATGATGATTCATTAGATGTAACAGTTATTCCTGGTCCAAATGCTAGCTTTGCAACTCTTTCTAGCGTATGCGCAGGTAGTTCGGTAATTAACCTAACACAAGGTAGCCCTTCTGGTGGTACCTACACTGGAACTGGTGTGACAGGAAATACGTTTAGTCCAAGCATTGCAGGTGTAGGAACTCATTGGATTACCTATTCGGTAACAAATGCAGGGAATTGTAGTGATACTGCTATGCAATTTATTACGGTAAATGCATTGCCTACGGTTACCTTTACTGGATTACCAACAAGTTTATGTGAAAATAGTCCAGCGGTTTCTTTAAGTGGAAGTCCAATGGGTGGTAGTTTCAATGGTAGTGGTATTATAAACTCTAACCAATTTGATGCTGTCACTTCTGGTGTTGGTAATCATAGTGTGACCTATGTTTATACCGATGCAAATTCTTGTACAGACTCGACTTCGCAAAATGTAATGGTTAATGCAAACCCAATCGCTTTTGCCGGGTACGATACTTCGGTAAATTATGGAACAGCAGCGAGTTTGTATGCTAGCACTACTTCAAGTGGAAGTTTTAATTATGCATGGTCTCCATCAAGTGGGGTTGTCAATAGTTCTTCTGCTACAACAGCAACAGTTGCATTAACTGTTTCGCAACAATTCAATGTGCTAATAACAAATAGTTCAACATCCTGTTCCGATTCTGACCAAGTAATGGTGAGTGTAACAGGGGGGCCACTAAGCGTAACAACAACGGCTTCACAAGATACTATTTGTGCTGGAGACTCTACGCAATTATTAGCTACTGCCACTGGTGGCCCAGGTAGTTATACCTACTTATGGTCTTCTAATCCTTCTGGTTTTAGTTCTACAATAATGAACCCGTGGGTTAGCCCAAGTGTTCAAACAGATTACTTTATAACTGTAACTAGTGGTAGTGGTCCTTCAGCAAGCAGCTTTACGGATACTATTACGGTATATGTGAATGCAGCTCCTATTGTGAATCTTATCGCCTTTAATTCATTATGTGATAATTCCGATACTTTGCTTCTTACAGGCGGATCACCCATTGGTGGTAACTATAGTGGTTATGGTGTGAGTAATGGTATTTTTGATCCTCAAGTTACAGGTATTGGAACTCATAGTATTACTTATTCAGTAACCAATACGAGTGGTTGTTCGGCTTCAGCGACCCAAGCAATTACAGTGAATGCTAAACCAGTAGTTAGTTTGAGTAATTTACCTTCTGTTTGTGGTTCATCTTCGATAGTTAATTTGACTCAAGGTAGTCCCTATGGAGGAACCTATAGTGGAACTGGTGTAAGTGGTTCTATATTTAACCCAGCTGTGGCTGGTGTAGGAAGTCATAGTATTATTTATTTATTTACCGATGGTAATTCTTGTACTAACTCTGATACAAACACAATTATAGTTTCGTCTAGCCCAACTGCTAATGCTGGAGTTGATCAGTTTATTAATAGTGGTGGAAGTGCTACTTTGGTGGGTTCGGCTTCCGGAGGTAGTAGTACATATACTTATTTGTGGTCACCAGCTTCTCTATTGACAGCTACAACGAGCGCAAGTACTACAACCATTTCTATGACTGCATCAACATTGTTTACATTTAAAGTAACAGATTCACAAACTGCATGTTCTGATTCTGACCAAGTTGTGGTTAATGTTTCAGGAGGCCCATTAAGTGCAGTGATTAATGTGGGTAGTTCTCCAATTTGTTTTGGTGATCCTTCTACGCTTACAGCTTTAGGAACAGGTGGTACAGGAACATACACTTATCAATGGTCTTCTAGTCCAGCTGGATTCACATCTACTTTGGCAAGTCCAGTAGTTTATCCGACAGTTACAACAGTTTATATATTACAACTGACAGATGGAGTAGATACAGTAAATGCTTCAAGCCAGTTTGTGGTAGTTGATGCATTACCCATAATCACAATGCCAAATGATACTTCATTATGTCAAACAGCTAGTATCACTTTAGATGCTGGAGGAGGTTATGCAGCTTATGCATGGTCTGACGGAAGTTTACAACAAACGACTCAAGCAGTAGGTGCAAATCTACCATTGGGTATTACAATATATTATGTAAATGTTACAAATACAATAGGTTGTACTGCTTATGATTCTATAGCTGTTGATGTGAAAACGGCTCCTAATGCAGATTTAGGCAAGGATACTTCAGTTTGTAAAAAAGGCGTTATTCTTTTAGATGCAGGCAATGGATATTCTCAATATCTATGGAGTACAGGTGCTAGTACACAAACAATTCCAGTAGATGGTTCTATAGGAATAGGAACCTATACGTATTGGGTGCAAGTTTGGAGTGCTCCTGATTGTTATGATATTGATAGTGTAGATGTGAGCGTTATGGATTGCGATGCAATTATTGAAAATGAGAACGATTATAAGATTAAGGTATATCCTAATCCATCTAAAGGTTTGATTACTGTTGATATTAAAGGTAATGTTAAAGACAAGATTGAATTGACTTTGTATAATGCACAGGGACAGTTAGTTTATAATAAGAGTATTGATTATTCATCATCGCATAAGTTGATTAAAATTGATATTCGAAACTTAGCTAAGGGTGTTTATACTTTACGACTTCATGGTAAGCAACTCAATCGGGTAGAGAAGTTGATAGTTCAATAATCTTTCCTAGAAAATCTTCATTAAGGACTTAGCATAATTGCTAGGTCCTTTTTTTTACTTAAGAGTTTGCTAAAAGTATTAAGAAAATAGAATGAACTAATGAAATCCATTTTTACAACCAGCTAAAATCTCGATGTCAAAATGATCTTCTTCAGGAGGAATAGGGCAGGAGTATTTATGATTATAAGCACAATAAGGGTTGTAGGCTTTGTTAAAGTCAATTACAATTTCGTTTGATTGTGGAATCCGTAAATCGATATATCGACCCCCGGCATAGCTTTGTTTACCACTTGATAAATCTGTAAAAAGCATAAATAGATAATCTTTGTATTTATCGGTCTTGGCGAATTTCACATTCTGATAGATGTTAATTTTTAGGTCTTTTCCTTTCAACTTGAATGAGGCAATACCATAACGTACATATACAGGGCGACGCTCGGTCGTAGTTTTCATTCCGAATTCACTTTCGTTTTTAGTGCGCTCAAAATTTGCATTTATATGATACTCAATATTTATGGGATAAAAATTTAAACCATGAAAAACAAGTCTATCTTCAGTTGAAAGGGGTGACTCAGTAGAATCAGAAAATTCTTGATTCATTTTATCCTGCCAAGCTGTAATGTCATCTAGATGTTGAGAAGATTCTTTATCTAATCTCTGAAATTGCAAGCAAGTAATTGCGCCAATTAAGATAAGTGCTACAAGACCAAATTTATTCATATTTCGATATTATAGACCTTTAAAATCTGGCTTTCGTCCTTCTAGAAAAGCCTTTTTTCCTTCCACATAATCATCACTATTATAGGCAACTCTGCGTATTTGGTCAATTTTTTCAGAAGCATTGATGCTAATAGGATAGGAATTACTAATAATATTAACTTGTTCTTTAATTACACGAATACTCAAAGGGGAATTGCTACAGATATGCTCTGCCATTTCTTGAACAAAATCATGTAATTCATCAACCTCAACCAAATGATTTAGCAGACCCAATTGATAAGCTCGCTCTGCCTTAACTGGTCGTGCAGTAAAAAACATTTCTTTAGTAATATTTTGATTCAATGAGGAAAGCATCCGCATGATTCCTGAAGTATTGTAGGGAACGCCAATTTTAGCAGGAGTTATAGCAAAGCTTGTTTTAGGCGTACCAATAAGAATATCGCAACGTAGTACTAAATCCACTGCACCGCCCCAAACGCTACCCTCAATTTGTGCTATAACAGGACATTCAACTTCCTGCATCTTTCGTAACACTTGCTCCAAAGGGTGGTCATAGGGAAGAGGGTCAAGCCCTGGATGAGGTAATTCCTCAATATTAAAACCAGCAGACCAAACTTTAGTCCCTTTATTAGCAGTAACAATAAGAACACGAATATCATTTGTTATTCTATCCAATGCTTCAATAATCTCATCCAACATGACTGTATTCAATGAATTGCGCTTCTTGTCATTGTCAAAGGTAAGTTTGGCAATTTGACCATCAATTATAAACTTAATCATAATTTTGAGTTTAATAATGTAAATAAAAAAGTCCAAAGAAAGCCGATATTGGACTTAATCTTTGGACTCTGAAATTATTAATCTTTAGTTGTTTCCACCAAGAATTAGCGGCATTCCATCTTTTCCACTGCCAATAATAATAGTTTTGGCATTATTAGATTCTGATAATTTGATAGTAGCTTCAATACCACGCATTTTTAATAGGCTTGGCGTTAAACTACTATTAATAATTTTGTTGGCAGTAGCCTCTCCTTCAGCAGCAATTTTTTTCCGTTCTGCCTCTTTTTCTTCACGCTGAATTTTATATTTAAATCCCAATGCTAATTGCTCTTGTTCTAGTTTCGTTTCAATAGCTGATTTTATTTTTGCAGGTAACACAACTGAACGAATAAGCATTTGATCTAGATGAATATATTTTTTGTCAAGAATTTCTTTTGTCTCTTCAAACATTTCGTTTCTGATTGCATCACGTTTGGTTGAATAGATTTCTTCAGGTGTATAACGACCAATTACAGTACGAGCTGCGTCGCTCATGGCAACCGAAACAACTTTTTCGTAATCTACACCAATTTTTTTATGCAGATAAGGCAATTTGCTTTTTACGGGCCAGTACCATGCTGAAACGTCAATATCAATATCTAAACCATTGGAAGATAACATTTTCATATCTTCAGCCTTCTCAGCTTGTCGAACAGAATAGATGTAAACTTTGTTCCAAGGAGCAATAAAATGGAAACCTTCGTCAAGAGGTGGTTGTTCCAGATCAATTCCTTTACCAAATGTATTAAATATAACTCCAGATTGACCTGCACCGACCGTAATGGTCATGCGACTCCAGAAAAGAAAAACAAGAATAATAGCACCAAATACTAATGCAATTGGGACAATCTTCTTCATATTTAAGTCCCCCGGATGTTGTGGATTTTGATTCATAAGTTTTATTTTAATTTATTTTGCGCAAATGTACGTAAATTAACAATCCATAAGTTAGGATGTCTTGCATCAATCTTATCTTAAGAATTATTAACAAAGTAATAGACCAAAATCACTGCCACAAATAATGCAGGGGTCATATTTATAACTCGTATTTTCTTAATTTCTAGAATGTTTACACCTAAACCAATTAAGATAATTCCACCCACTGCTGACAGCTCATTTATCATTGGAGTTGTAAGATAATCTTGTAAATATCCGGCAAAAAGTGTTAACCCTCCTTGATATATAAACAATGGTATAGCTGAGAATAAAACTCCAATACCCATAGCGGCAGCCAAAGCTATGGAGGAGAAACCATCCAAAACAGACTTAGCCAACAATAAATCTGGATTGCCACCCAAACCTTCTTCAATTGCACCAAGAATAGTCATGCTACCCATACAAAAGAGTAGGAAGGAGGTTAAAAATCCTTCTGAGAATTTGGCATTTGACGATCCGCTTTTACTTTTCAGCCAATCACTTAACTTGCTTATTTGTTTTTCAATATTGAGCAATTCGCCGATAATTGAACCAATCACCAAACTGAAAATCATAATTAGATAATTGGTAGTTTTACTTGCCATAGTAAAACCAAGAAAAAGTGTAAAAAGTCCTATGGCTTGGAAAACCAATTTAGTAATCTTCTCGGGCATTCGTTTGTGAATTACAAGCCCCAATAGACTTCCAATAATTACTGCTCCTACATTTACTAAGGTTCCAAGCATTTTCTTCTATTTTGAAATTTCGATAAAGATATTGTTTTTTTTGCTTTCGCTTTACTCAGACTTATTTTGACTGCCAATTCAATATTGTCTAATGTATAGTATTTTTTCAATTCGTAATATTGTAAGCTATCCCAAAATTTTTGTTCGTCAAAGTTAGGTTTTAACTTATACTCGTTATATAAATTATGGTTGAATGCGGTTAGTCTATAATTGTTTCTTAAAACTGAAATTACAGCTTGTGTGTCCATTGATTTATAAACTTTAACTCTTTTTACTCCATAACCCCTTAAATATTTATATCCACGTGTCTTTATTAGATAGTGGTTTGATTTAAGAATAACCTTAATACTACTAAATTGATTTATATAGTAGGCTTCGAAGCATAACACTCTATTCCAATTACTAATTGTTTTTAAGGTATATGACCGAATATTCCACCAGCTTTTCTAAAGAAATACTCTACCTCAATCGTTGAATCTCCTATCGTCATAAAGCATATTGTAAATGGGCGTTTTGCCCTCTATAGAATTCTTTTTCTTTAGTCTGACCAAATGAATTTAGAGTAAAGAAGATTAATAATAATAAAAGTAAGTATTTCATTTTGTATTATCTTAAATTGGCTATAATGTATAAATTCAATTAGTAAATGCGACTTTTAGAGGAATAAAAAAAGCTTAAAAAGCCCTTCGCTCTACCTTACTTCTAATTAAAGCTTATATTTAACCTCGCAAAAAGTCAATAAATATAAAGCATTTAACTAAGGAGCAAAGATATGTAATACAAGCATTACATAGAAGAAAAGAATCAAAAGTAAAATCAAATCAATCAATATGGGAAGGATTAGTACTGTAAAATTACAAATCTGGTGTATAAAAGCAAGAAGCCTGACAATCAAATGATTATCAGGCTTTTATGCGGTCTGGACGGGACTCGAACCCGCGACCCTCTGCGTGACAGGCAGATATTCTAACCAACTGAACTACCAAACCGGGTCTGCTTTATCTCCTAAAGCGGTTGCAAATGTACATCTTTTTTTTATTCAGCCAAGAGAAATATGACTTTTGCAAATTATTTTTCGAGGTTTTATTTACCAAGTATATAATCAGTTGAATTACTGTAATATAAATAGGAGAGAGGCTGAAAATTAAAGTTATTCAATTTGCATAATAAATAGACCGAATGACGTATGTCGATTTGATAATAATGATTATTGACGTATTGTACGCATTATCGGATATCTAAAGTCGTTAATTGGAATTCAAAAAAAAGCCAAAGCAGAGTAAAAATTCTGCCTTGGCTAATATCTAAAATCGTGTATCTAAAGTCTTATCTCCCCTTACGTCCCGAAAATTTTCGAGATTTACTTCCTCCACGACCTGAATCACGACCACCATCACGGCTATAGCTTTTACGGCTTCCGCTACCTTTTCCATAGGATTTTCCTTTGCGCGGTGACCTTGAACGGTCTCCACCACGAGATTCACTATGCGCTGATGCTTGAGCCTCTTCAACCACAATGGAAACACCATTATGATCAATTCCTTCAAATGATTTTATGATTGTTGCTTTTTCTTTCTCTGGAACCTCAAAAAATGAGAATTTCTTAAGAATCTCTATTCGTCCTATTTCAATATTACGTGTTTGAGTAGCATCATTAATTAGTCCTATTAATTGAGGTGGAGCAATATTGTTTTTTGAACCAACATTGATATGGAATCGTGTGAATCCTTCAGAGTTGCGCTCGCCTCTATTTTTCTTCTCAAATCTTTCTCCACGCTCGCCTCTTCTTCCACGCTCTCCTCGTTCTCCACGTTCTCCACGTTCTCCGCGCTCTCCTCTATCACTACGATCATTTGCGCTAATATTCAAGTCACGTGCGTTTTTATAATAGGAAAGAAAGCGATTGAATTCTACTGATACAAATTTCTGAATCAATTCTTCACGACTCATTGATTCTAGCTTGCTATAGATTGTTTCCATAAATGGTTCAATCTGCTCAAAATTAACTTCTGTTTTTTCCATCTTCCCAATTAAATTGAAAAGTTGTCTTTCACAAATATCTTTACCACTAGGTACAAGGCGTTGCTTAAATTTCTTATTAACCATTTTTTCCAAACGACCAATCTTATTCAGTTCACGCTTATGCATAATAGATATGGAAATACCTTTATTTCCTGCTCTACCAGTACGTCCACTCCTATGAATGTATAATTCAGCCTCGTCAGGTTGATTGTAATTTATTACATGAGTAAGTTCATTTACATCTAATCCACGTGCTGCAACATCAGTGGCAACTAAAATTTGCAATACTTTAGTGCGAAAGCGATTCATTACATGGTCACGCTGAGCCTGAGATAAATCTCCATGCAAAGCATCAGCATTATAGCCATCCTTCATCATTTTGTCAGCTACTTCCTTGGTTTCTCGTCGGGTACGACAGAAAACAATTCCGTAGATATTTGGATTCATATCCGCAATTCGCTTTAATGTTTCATAGCGATCACTTGCCTTAATCACAAAATACTCATGATCCACATTAGTAGCTCCAACATTTCGCTTACCAGCAGAAATCTGAATGGGGTTATTCATGTAGTTTTTGGAAATATTGATTATCTCATTTGGCATTGTAGCCGAGAAAAGTAAAGTTTGACGTTCTGAAGGAGTATTCTCTAGAATTGCATCTAAATCATCCTTAAATCCCATGCTCAACATCTCATCTGCTTCGTCTAAAACTAGAACTCTTATTGAGTCTACTTTTAGTCTTCGGCGCTTTATTAAGTCCAAAGTACGACCAGGTGTTCCTACTACAACTTGAGTACCTTTTCTAAGGTCTTTTATTTGATTCTCGGCACTGGCACCACCATATATGGCAGTTACACGAAATCGATTATAGTATTTTGCATAAGACTCAATGTCTTTTGCTACTTGTAAACATAACTCACGAGTAGGGCAAAGAATTAATCCTTGGATTTCCTTAGAATCTGCGTCAATATGGTTTAATAGAGGTAATCCGAATGCGGCTGTTTTACCAGTACCGGTTTGGGCAAGTGCAATTAAATCTTCATCGCTTTTTGCTAATTGAGGAATTGTAAGTCCTTGAATTTCTGTGGGCTCATTAAAACCCATCTCTTTAATAGCGCGCAATAAATCGTCGCGAAGCCCGCTGTTTTCAAATGTCATCATTTTTAAAATATTTTTAGCTGTTGTATATCGCCCTGTATTTGCGTTTTATTATCGAACGCCTTTACAACTTTGCTAAAAGTCTCATAATGACATACCGACAGCTGGTTAATGTGGGCGCGAAAGTAAACTTTAAATTGATACATTTATAAAAAGTTGTAAAATAAATAGTTAAATAATCTTTAAATGGCTTTTTATTTCTGAATGATTGCAACTAATTTTAGAAAGAAGTTTTAAAATTTCAGAGTTAAATAAACAATAAATTTCCTATCTTGCATCTTTATATATCATATCGAAAGCTATGGAGAAAAGTAAATCAAATATAACCAATGGGTCTATTATTCCTAAGCGGAAAATGATTCATAATATATCTATTATAAATCGTGTAGAGGAAGTAGTAAGGCGCAAACAAAGCCTTGAATATACTTTTAATCGTATCGTTCGAGATTTACCAAAAGTGTTTAAGTACCCTAAAGATATTTCTATAATTATTGGTTTTGGTAAGCTTAATGTAAGCTCATCTAACTTTATTGCTTCACAATGGAATATTGCACAAGCAATACAGACCTATGATGGAGAAAAAGGTTATATAGAGGTTTGTTACTCTTCAGCTCACTCAGCTGATAATGACAAGCCATTTTCAGAGAATGAGCGTATCATACTCGAAAAAGTTGCTCAAATCATACAGAAATACTTAAATGAACGGATTACTATAGAAGGGCCAGAATACTCGAAAAGTGAAGCAGAAATTTCCATAAATGAAAATAAGATTTTTAGTGGAAATTTGATTCAGAATTTTATAAGCAAGAATTACAATGATCGAAAAATCTTACACTCCCTAATGCCTTTTAAGGTAAATCGAATATTGCTTGTAGCGACTCTTTATGATGCCTATAATTTAGAAAGTGAGGGGCGTTTCTTTGAGGAAGTATTAGGGGGTTATGAAGAGTTTAATCTAACTTCTTTTCCTCATGTAACAGGAGTATCCTCTCATAAAGAGGCTATTAAAGAATTGGAAGAAGGCCATTATGATTTAATAATCATTATGACAAGTGGGGATTATAAGAAATCATTTGGACTAAGTAGAAAAATAAAAAAGAAATTCAAATATATACCACTTCATTATTTATTAAATAATAATACTTACATAGCTGAGATAGAGAAAGCTAATAAAAGGTCACAATTGTATGATCGTGTATTCGTATGGAATGGTGATTCTGATATCTTCTTTGCAATGATAAAGAATGTGGAGGATTCTGTCAATCTGCAAAACGATACACAACTAGGTTTGGTTCGAGTAATACTATTAGTTGAAGATTCACCAAAGTTCTATTCAAGATATATTTCGATTCTTTATAAGGTCGTAATGCAGCAAACAAGAAAGATAATAGATGAAATAAATACTAATGACTTTTATAAAGTGCTTAGGATGCGTTCTAGGCCTAAAATAATTCTGGCAACAAACTATGAGGATGCTGTGCGTATTTTTGATGCTTATAAAGGTTTTATGCTTTCGGTAATAACAGATATGTCTTTTCCAAAGAAAGGTGTTATGGATAAAAAGGCAGGGTATCAATTAGTACAGTATGTGCAAAAACAGATATCTGATTTGCCAATTATTATGCAATCCTCAGAAAAGAAAAATATGGACTATGCTAATGAGCTTGGTGTAAGTTTTATGGATAAAAATTCTGAAACGCTAATAGCAGAGTTTAAAGATTTTATTATGACTTACCTTGGTTTTGGGGCATTTAATTTTAAAAATGCTGAAGGAAAGCGAATTGTTGCCAATAGTTTTAAGGAGTTTAAGTTAAAAATAGGGCAGGTGTCTGATGAGTCATTAGAGTACCATGCTAGTAAAAACCATTTTTCATTTTGGTTTATGGCAAGAGGTGAGATTCAAGTGGCGAAAATACTTAATCCTGCTCGTATTCATGATTTTAAGGACATAACAGAAATTCGAGAGTATATTGTAGATGTGATGAATAAGTATAAGCGCGAGCATGAGCGAGGAAAAGTAGTGCCCTATAATGATGCCGCTGTTACTGATGAATCTAATATTGTAGCTCTTACACCAGGTTCTCTTGGTGGAAAAGGAAGGGGATTGGCATTTATCAATACTTTAGTTCATAATTTTGATTTTAGTGATGTTTTAGACACAATTAATATTAAAACCCCCAGTACGTTAATTATTGGAGCAGATGAGTTTGATCGGTTTATGCAAACTAATGACTTATATGCAAAGGTCGAAGAGATAGAAGATTATACAGAGTTGCGCAAAATATTCCTAGTTTCAAAGCTGTCTGTAGGTTTACATAAGCGTCTCCTCAAGATTTTACGTATGATTCAGAAACCTATTGCTGTTCGCTCATCGGGTCTTCTAGAAGATTCAATGGCTCAGCCTTTTGCAGGTGTATTTGAAACCTATTTGCTTCCAAATTCAAACCCTGATATTTTTACACGCTTAAAGCAATTGGAAGAGGCTATCAAGATGGTATATGCTTCTATATTCTCAAAAGAATCACGTGATTATATTCAAGCGGTTAACTATAAACTGGACGAAGAACGAATGGCAATTGTACTGCAAGAAGTTGTTGGTACTCGTTATGGAAAGTACTATTATCCACATATTAGTGGAGTAGCTCAGTCCTATAATTTCTACCCTTTGGCTCATATGAAACCAGAAGATGGTTTTTCTACTATTGCCTTGGGTTTAGGAACTTATGTAGTTGATGGAGAAAAAGCATTTCGATTTTCTCCAAAACATCCTAAATTGAATATTAAAACGACCAAAGATCAGTTTAATGATTCTCAATTGCATTTTTATGCTGTTGATTTGAGTAAACATGAATTGGATTTATTGGAGGGAGAAGGAGCAGGTTTAACAAAACTTGATATCTATGATGCTGAAATGCATGGGTCATTGAAGCATTTAGCCTCGGCTTATAATATTGATAATGATATGATAACGCATGGCTTACAGCATCCTGGGCCACGAATATTGAACTTTGCAAACATCCTTCAACATGAGTATATTCCATTGGCTAAAACCTTGACAACCATGCTTGAAATTGTACGTGAAGCAATGGGTGCTGCAGTTGAAATTGAATATGCCGTTGATCTTAATAAGGATGACCAAGGGAAAGCCACTTTCTATTTTTTACAGATTAAGCCATTATTAGGTGATAAAACAGACTATGAAATCAATGAGAAGAAGATCGACTTTGATAGTATTTTATTATTCTCTGAAAAAGGAATGGGAAATGGGATAATCAATGATTTATATGATTTGATATATGTTGATGTGGATAAGTTTGATAAATCTCAAACAGAACTAATGGCCGAAGAAATATATACGCTAAATGATATTATGAAGAAGGATAATCGTAAATATGTTTTAATAGGTCCAGGTAGATGGGGTACAAGGGATCCATGGATTGGGATACCTGTTAAATGGTCTGCAATTTCTAACGCAAAAGTGATAGTAGAAACAAACCTTGAAGGCTTTCCTTTGGACTCATCCTCTGGATCGCACTTTTTTCATAATGTAATCTCTATGAATGTGGGATATTTCTCCGTTAACCATGGGCTTGGAAGAAATAAGATTGATTATTCAACTTTGAATAAATTCAAACCCAAGCATAAAACTAAGTTCTTTAGGCATATACAGTTTGATAATCCATTGAGCATAAAAATGGATGGAAAGAAAGGTATTGCTGTTATTAAAATGTCAGAGAATAATTTGAGTAATGAATAATTTTTTTACTTTAGCACATCATAATAAAGAATCCTGCTAACAGTAATCAGACTTATACCTAAAATTATAAATTTACAAATGAAACAATATTACTATACCGATGGAGTCAATAAATATGGGCCAATGCCTATTGAGGAATTGAAAACAAAGGGCATTTCTGCTGAAACACTTGTGTGGTATGTAGGAATTGACAACTGGATTGCCGCTTCTCAAGTTCCAGAACTTAAAGCGATGTTTAAAGATGAATGGAATTCAAAAAATGAATCCTCATTTTGGGATGCAGAAAGTAAGAATATTGATACAACTGAAAACCATGAGATAAGAGACCATGCTTTAAATGTATTATCAAGTCAATGGGGTATAGCTATTGGAACCTTTTTAGTTTACACCCTAATATTGATGGTTACTCAATTTATTCCAATTATTGGTGCAGTTGGTTCGCTCATTATTGGAGGTCCATTATTGTTAGGTTTGTCCATCTTTTCATTAAAACTGTCGAGAAAACAGTTTGTTCGTATTGAACAGCTTTTTGAAGGCTTTCAGAATTTTGCAACAGCATTAGGAGCCTATTTATTGATGGTGCTTTTTACTTTACTATGGATGTTATTACTTATAATTCCGGGAATTATCGCCTCAATTTCATATGCCCAAACTTTTTATATTATTGCAGAGGATGAGACTATCGGTCCTATGGATGCGATTGATAAGAGCAAGAAAATGATGTATGGTTATAAATGGAAGTATTTTTTACTCAACTTGAGTTTTATTGGGTGGATATTACTTAGTATTATGACTTTAGGAATAGGTTTTTTATGGCTCATTCCATATATGCAAGTAAGTCGTGCACGTTTTTATGATTTGGTTAAACATAATAATATATAGATAAGTCAAAATAAAAATTTGATAATTGAATAATAATCTTAGCTTAGCAATAAATTAACTTAATACAATATTTATGAAACAATATTACTATACCGATGGAGCCAATAAATATGGACCAATGCCTGTTGAGGAATTGAAAACAAAAGGAATTACTGCTGAAACACTTGTGTGGTATGAGGGAATGGATAATTGGATTGCCGCTTCTCAAGTTGAGGAATTAAGGTCAATGTTTGGAGATAATATTCCTCCTCCTATTGCTCCACCAGCTCAAACATTTCAATCGCCTACCCAAACAGCATCTCCAATGAATCCTCCTAAAACATGGTTGGTTGAATCTATCTTGGTAACTCTTTTTTGTTGTTTACCATTTGGAATTGTGGGAATTATTCATGCTTCCAAAGTAGAGTCTTTATATAATATTGGTAATTATGATGCTGCACAGAAAGCTTCAGATGATGCCGGTAAATGGACTAAGATTGGTTTCTGGGTTGGAATGGCTGTTGTAGTACTGTATTTCGTTTACATTTTTGCTGTTATTGGTGTTGCTACTGGATTGAATTTGTAGTAACTGTGGATTTGAAAAAGCTGATTAAGTGGGCCATAGTATCGTTTATTCTTATTGGCCTGCTAATAGTTTATAGTATTTTCGACCCAGGTCATAGCGAGCTTTTTCCAAAATGTCCTTTTAGAGAAATTACGGGATTGAAGTGCCCAGGTTGTGGCTCGCAACGAGCCATCCATCATCTTCTGAATCTTGATATTTTTGGTGCTTTTTGGGAGAATATGCTATTAGTAATTTCTATTCCTTATATCATTACTGGAGCAATCTTTGACTTAATTAAGCATCCTTCAAAGAAATTATTGAAATATCGTAGTTTCTTTTTTGGAACAAAAGCAATTCTCATTGTCCTGAGTGTAATTATTCTATTTTGGGTATTCCGAAATATATTTGGGTTTTAAGATAATATAAAACTAAAAAATACTCCTGAAGCAAAGCTTTAGGAGTATTTTTAGTTTGTTCTATAAAATGAAGTTATATCCGGTCCAATTCTACGGTGAAATGTCGCATAATAGGAGCTTCAAAAAGAATTTTCATTCCACTCTTAATTTCGTTTCTTCGTGCATATACATTGCCTAAAGTTGCAGCAATATAATCCATATGATTATTTGTATAGGTACGACGAGGAATAGCTAATCGAAGAAGTTCTAATTTTGGAAATCGATTCTCACGTGTAACTGGATCGCGGTCGGCTAGCAATGTTCCAATCTCTACACCACGTACACCACCTTCAATATAAACTTCAACGGTTAATGTTTGTGCTACATATTCTTCTTTTGGTAAATGAGGAAGAAATTTCTTAGCATCCACAAATATAGCGTGCCCACCAATAGGTTCCTGAACGGGGATGCCATATTCAATAAGTTTTTTTCCTAAATATTCAACTTGTTTGATTCGAGTTTCCAGTACATTAAACTCAGTTCCTTCATAGAGTCCTTGTGCTAATGCATTCATATCACGACCTGACATTCCTCCATAGGTTACAAAACCTTCATAGATAATATTGAAAGTACTCGCCTTGGTGAATATATCCTTATCTTTCATTCCGATAAACCCACCCATATTTACAATTGCATCTTTTTTGCTACTCATGGTCATAGCATCAGCATTGATAAACATTTCTTTAACAATTTCTTTGATGCTCATGTCTTTATAAGCTTCTTCACGAAGTTTAATAAAATAGGCATTCTCAGCAAATCTAGCCGAATCAAAAACAAGCATTTTGCCATATTTATTAGCTAATTCACGAACGTCTTTTAGATTTTCTAGTGAAACGGGTTGTCCACCAGCAGTATTATTCGTAATGGTCATTATGATAAATGGCACATGATCACCATGCTCTTTCAATACATTCTCTAATTTATTGATATCTACATTTCCTTTGAAAGGATGTAGTGCTGTAGTATCAAATGCTTCGTCAATTGTACAGTCTATAGCTCTTGCTTTACGAAATTCTATATGACCTTTAGTGGTATCAAAGTGAGAGTTGCCAGGTACGATATCACCTTCTTTTACCAAAACAGAAAATAGAACATTTTCAGCTGCACGACCTTGATGCGTAGGTAAGAAATATTCAAAACCAAGAAGATCCTTAATAGCATTTTTAAGCTTATAAAAAGACTTTGCACCAGCGTAACTTTCGTCGCCTAACATCATTTCTGACCATTGGCGATCGCTCATAGCTCCAGTGCCTGAATCAGTTAGTAAATCAATAAATACATGTTCGCTCCTAAGATTAAACACATTATATTTTGCTTCTTTTATCCAAGCTTCTCTTTGTTGGCGGGTGCTCCGGTATATTGGCTCCACCATTTTTATACGAAATGATTCTGCAAAAGGAAGTTCCATTTTTGCTTATATTTTTGTTTGTTATTAATTCAATTAAAAAAAATGACAGTGAGATTTAAGCAGGCGAAATTATTGGTACTCGTCCCTATTTTTGATGTTGATAAACACCATTTTTGGATTTGTGATATGTAATTTGAATTTTAGCACTGTTTAATTATTTGAGCACAAAAATATAAAAAATAGAGCAGAAAAAAAAACCTACATAAATGTAGGTTTCTTTTTACGTTCAAATAGCTTATTTTATTGAATAATAATCTTTCTTCTTATTATAGCTTTTCCTTCATTTAGAATTACCATTTGATATGTTCCAACAGCCATATTAGATCTTTGAAAAGTATAAGGAAAGCTAACATTCGTAATACTGCGTATGAGTTTCCCATCAAAGCTGTAAACCATGATATTAGCATTGTTAATAGAACTGCCATTTAGCTTAATAATAGCAGAGGAATGTATAGGGTTAGGGCTAATGCTTGACTCCAAAAAACCAAGGTCTGTATTAAATCCAATATTTCCTTGAATAACGATTGGCGGCATTTGAATAGGCCCAGAATTATTGTTTTCGTTTGATTCAACAATGTCATCGTCATAATCTAAGATACAACCGAAAAAATAGGTCTTTCCATGTACAACATTTGCTTTTTTTAGCATCTGCTCAATTAAGTAGGGTGCTTGAGATCCAAATTGAGTTGGAAATTCTGAACTTCCATTATTGGCACCTGATACCCTAATAGTATCAATCAGTATATCAGTATGATCAAATACATTCATATCTTCTGACAAAACAAAAGCAATCAAAAAACTTGATGTAACTGGGCCTTGGACAACTTGGATGTCAAATTTTACTTGGATGGTTCCATTATTATGAAATGGTAAATATTTACCCGTTGAGGATGATGCAAAATATTCCTGTATATCAACAGCGTAAGTTGAGAAAGAGAACAAGAATAACATAGAGATAATCGTAAATCTTTTCATAGTGTTATATTTTTAAGTTAAAAAACTAATTGCCCCAAAGGTATAGAGAATATCCTTATTCTGCAAATAGATTTCAATTTAGATTAGATTTTGTTATTAAATTAACATTTTATTAGTTCCTTGTTTAAAATTAAACAATATATGGCATGATATATATTATAATAAATAATTTACCTTTGCCAAAATTATATTAAAATGGAAAAAGAAAATCTTTCAAAAGAGCAGAAAATCACATTAATATTTGACTATTTTCAACGTACAATGACACATCATGCCATGTGGTATGCTGAAGTTCGTGAGCAGTTTGGGGTTGAGAAAGCTGGTGAGATATTGGATAATGCATGGAATCTAAGTTCACAGATACAGATGAAGCGATTATCCAAGACTTTGGGTTTTGAGCTTGAAAATGGAATTCCAAAAGCGTTATTGGAATTACCAAATGAGAAAATTGACCAACTACAAGAGGCTGTTGCAATCAATTGGTTGGCCAATGATGGAGTTTGGTTCCAGGCGGTTGAGTTTACAGAAGGGATGTTCCCTGCTAAAGCATGTAATGATGCAGCTTGGTCACATTTTTCACCTTTCGAAGCTTTACGTATAAAGAGAACCTTAAAATTGGGTGAGTTTCCAGGATTAGAAGGCTTGAAGAAAGCTTTTAATTTTCGTTTATATTCTGATGTGAATAAACAATCCATTGCCAATGAGACGGAGCATAGTTTCGATTTTTTTATGAATGAATGTAGAGTCCAAATAGCAAGAAAACGTAAAGGCCTAGATGATTACCCTTGTAAATCAGCGGGTATAATTGAGTATTCAACATTTGCAGAAACAATTGATAAACGAATTAAAACAAAGGTAATTGGATGCCCACCAGATAAGCACCCTGATGAATGGTATTGTGCTTGGCATTTCTATCTGGAGGGTACAGAATAGTAAGATTATTTAGTCACTTGCTTTAAGTATTTGTTATTTTAGCCACTCGAAAACTAGATTACGTTAAATGTGTGAATTAACCTATTAGAATATGAATATGGAACAAACTTTAATATTAGTAATAAATCCTAGGGCTGTTTATACTCGAATTGCCATTTACGAAAACTATAATATTCTATTCCTTAAAGATATCCAACATCCAGATCAAGAACTTGGACGTTTCTCACATATTATAGAACAGTTGGATTATCGTAAGGAGAAAGTTCTAAATGAGCTGGAAAATAATGGCCTCTGCATGGAATGTATTAAGGCAGTAGTTGGCCGTGGGGGATTGATTAAGCCTGTTAGGTCTGGGATTTATTCTGTCAACGATGAATTAGTAAATGATTTAAAGAGCTCTGAATATGGTGAAGATTTTGTCGATCTAGGTGGCTTACTTGCTAATGAGGTTGCTAATAAGTTGAATAATGGTGTGAAAGCATTTATTGTTGATCCAGTTACCGTTGATGAATTTAATGAATATGCACGATTTACTGGACATCCTGATTTTGATCGAAAATCGGTTTTTCATACTTTAAATCAGAAAGCTGTTGCTCGTCGTCATGCGAAAGCACTGATGCGTGATTATAATGAGATGAAATTAATTGTTGTGCATTTGGGAAGCGGAATTTCTGTTTCGGCACATGAGCATGGACGGGTAATTGATTCAAACCAAGTGCTTGATGGTGACGGACCTTTCTCACCAGAACGCACAGGTAGTCTGCCAATAGGTGATGTAATTCGCTATTGTTTCAACTCAGGAAAATCGGAAACAGAGATTCTAAATATGATTATGCATGGCGGAGGACTGTATGCATATCTTGGAACATATAGTGCTATTGAGGTAGATGCTATGGTGAATCATGATGATCAAAAAGCAACAAAAGTTTTTGGTGCAATGGCATATCAAGTTAGTAAAGAAATAGGGGCCATGTTTGCTGTTATGGATTCAGAAATTGATGGAATTATTATTACTGGAGGCATTGCAAATAGTCGATGGTTTGTAAATCAGATTATTAAAAAAGTAGAGAAAATGGCTCCAGTGCATGTTTACCCTGGTGTTCGAGAACTTGATTCTATGGCTCAAAGAGCATTGGAAGCACTTCATGGTGATGTTGAAGTTTTAGAGTATAAATAATATTTGATTCGTATCGTCGTATGTCAACTTGTACAAACCATACATTAGTTATTAACCCAGGATCTACATCTACGAAGATTGCTGTATATTTTGGCTTGCAATCAATGTTTCATAAAAATATTGTCCATACGGAAGAAGAATTGGAGCAATTTGAAAAAGTAGCTGACCAATTTCAATTTAGAAAAGACGTTATTCTCAATGAGCTACATCAAAATGATGTGGATATTATGTGTATTGAGATTGTTATGGGGCGTGGTGGACTTATTAAGCCTGTTCCTTCAGGAGTAATAGCAGTAAATGAACGCCTGAAAGAGGATCTTCGAAATAGTCCCATGGGGGAGCATGCTAGTAATTTAGGAGGATTGATTGCTGATGATATTGCACAAAGTTTACCCAATGCTAAAGCCTATATCGCCGACCCTGTTGTGGTTGATGAATTTGAAGATATTGCTCGTGTTTCTGGACATCCTTTATTAGTAAGGAAATCAATTTTTCATGCTTTGAATCAAAAAGCTATTGCTTATGAATATTCTCATGCAATTAGTACACCTTATGAGGATCTGAGTTTGATTGTTGCACATATGGGAGGTGGAATTACCGTAGGAGCACATCGCAATGGCCGTGTAATTGATGTAAATCAAGGACTTGATGGTGACGGGCCATTTTCCCCAGAAAGAGCAGGTTCCTTACCAGTAGGTGATTTAGTTGGTTTGTGTTTTAGTGGTAAATATACAGAGAAAGAAATTCGTAAAATGATTACTGGTAAAGGTGGTTTGGTTGCTTACTTTAATTCAAATGATGCTCGTAAAATTGAGAATCTTGCCCGTGAGAATGATGAAAAAGCTATACTTATATATCAGGCAATGGCATATCAGGTTGCTAAAGAAATAGGTGCTATGATTGCAGTTTTACATTCTAAGGTAGATGCTATTCTTCTAACTGGTGGAATGGCCTATTCCAATTTCTTTGTTCAAATGATTAGTGAGCGAGTTTCAAACTTAGCTCCTGTACATGTATATCCTGGTGAAGATGAGATGAAAGCATTGGCTAAAAATGCTGTAAAAATATTTAAAGGTGAAGTTGAACCTATGATCTATGAATAGCTAATTACTCCCACTTAAATATTTCAAATTTCGTTTTAGGACGAAGAGCTTCATAATTACGAAAACCTTTTAGGAAAAGTGCTCTGCTTGATAGTTTTTCCTTTGGATTAAGGCTAGCATCAGGTCGATGCAAATATATAATATCACTGATGCCAGTACTATCGATTATTACTCGTAAATCACTAGAAGTAGATAAGTTAACACCAACAAGTTCATGTGCTTCATTACGTACAAAATATACCGTTTGAGCATTCCCAATCACATCTGTTTTATATACTGAGCTTTTATTAAAATAGACAATCATATCTCGTCCCGATACCTGATTGTAATTATCCAATGTATCCAAAGAATGGGCAAATGCATTTGTGTCAATATACATACGGTCAATGTCTCCATCTTTTATACTTAAATGAATAAATTTACCACTGAGTTGACTTTTGTTTGCCCATAGTAAAGGCTTATAAAACATCTGAAGAACAGAGTCACTAAATAAATAAACCAATGAATCGCATTTGCCTTGTAAATCATCGCGGTAGAATTTTGTATGATGATAGCAAAGTAGCTCTTTTGCATTCTGAAGACTGTCGAAACTTATTATCAATGTGTCAGAATGTAAGAAGAGAGAGTCTCCTTCATCTGATATCATAATGGCTAAAGTACTATCTGTGATTAACGATGAACCCCCATGCTCATAATATTCAATATAGTTACCTTTCAGAATCACATTCTTTGCTGTATCTGTCAAGGTTACATTATGAAAACCCTGACCAAAACCTTTTACACGATCATAAAAAAGGCTATCACCTGTTAGGCTCTGGCTTTTACTGTAAAGCGTAGCATTTCTGTCATATTGCGAAACATCATTTTTAGTGTCATACCAACCGTTTTCACAATAAATAGAATTATCGCTGCTTGTAATCCATGTTGGCCCGTTAAAGTAGGATATTTTTGTGGGAACATTATATGTTAAGGTATCCGACCGCATGATGTATTGAGGGTTTGTAAGAACAACATTTTTTTGGAAATATAGATTCTGTGGTCTTGAATAGTAGTAACCATATAGGCTTTCCAGTATATTATCTTCGTTTATAATTTTTCCACCATCATAGAAGTTGGCAACCTTTGTTTTAACATTATAAATCAAATGATCGGTTGTCAATGTCATCTGTCGATCTTTCAATATCACATTACTATGCAACTCTGAAATTCGTGTATTCCCATCATAATGAAGAGAATCGCCATAGATATGAATAGAATCGTTATCGTTAATATGAACATGACCAAATGCATCCAAACTATTATCCTCTTCATAAAGGTATGCACTATCACTAATCATAATTGTATTCTTATGTTTGAATTGTACATTTCCAACCAAACGCATAACTCTTATGCCTTTGTAAGTAACTGGCTTTAGATTTTCGGCATAGATTAATCGAATACTTGCAGGCTTTTGAGCAAAGCTGCAAACGGAAATTAAAAGTGAAATAATTATGAATATTTGTTTCATCTTAAAAAATAGGTGTTATGCGAAAATATACATTTTTTTAATATTGAGAATAGAATAAAACTGAAAGCTGTTCGTTTTTTTATTGTCAATAGAAAGTTAGCTTATATTTGCTGAAATATTTTTTGCGAGTGAAAAAACTGAACATATTCCTTCTTAAGTCATATATAGGTCCATTTGTGATGACCTTCTTTGTGTCGGTCTTTATACTATTGATGCAGTTTTTGTGGAAGTATGTTGACGATTTTGTGGGGAAAGGATTTGATTGGTACACAATTGCAGAGTTAATGTTTTATGCATCAGCAACATTTGTACCTTTGGCATTGCCTCTTGCAGTTTTACTTTCTTCTTTGATGACATTTGGTAACTTAGGTGAACATTATGAATTGGTCGCCATTAAAGCATCAGGAATATCATTACAGAAGATACTTCGACCCCTTATTGTTTTTATAATATTTGTAAGTATTGGGGCTTTCTATTTTTCCAATAATATACTCCCAAAAGCTAACCTGAAATTTTTAACTTTACTACGTGACGTACGACATAAAAAACCTGCCGTTCAAATAAAGGAGGGTGTTTTTTATAATGAAATAAGTGATTATGTAATTCGTATTGCCAAGAAAGATCCTGATGGAGTTAGCATACATGATATATTGATTTATAATCATATGCAAAGAAATGGAAATACAAATATTACAGTTGCCCATGATGGTCGAATGGAAATGACTGCAGATAAACGTTATTTGGTTTTTACACTATTCAATGGTGTGAATTATGATGAAAAGGTTCCCTTAAATAATAAACCAATATCAAGGAACGATTGGTCAACCTCCATGCAAATAACTCAATTTGAAAAAGAGATACAACGTATTGATTTATCAGCATTTGCTTTTAAAAAATCCAGCTCCGATTTATATCGAAACAATTATCAAATGCTAAATGTGAAGCAATTGATGTTTTATGAAGACTCATTAATAAGTGCAAGAGATAGTGTGATTCAGAAATATCAGAGTCGCAATGTAGCTGAATTAAGATTTTTAAGTACTTATGATAGTTATCTTGCAAAGGATACTACAAAGAGTATAGTGGATTCTCTATTAAAAGCCCAAGAAAGTTTGGCAGTAGAAGAAGTAGTGCCTGACAGTCAAGTTACAGCTACTTCCATGTTTGGGTCGCTTGAACCAGAATTATTTAATAATGCCAAAAATAAGATAATTACAGTTTATGATTCTACGCGTATTGATACAGCAATGAAACTAAAGAATAATTTCCTTTCTAATTTTCCTGTAGATCATCAACGTAAAATTGTGAGTAGTGCACTTCAAAGCGTTAGAAACTCAAGCTATCATAGTTCAATTATTGTTACTAATATTGAAGGTAGAGATACCTATATTGTTAAGCATAAAATTGAGTGGCATAGAAAATTTACACTTTCATTTGCTTGTATTATACTATTCTTTATTGGCGCTCCACTTGGTGCAATTATTCGCAAGGGAGGACTTGGAATGCCTATGGTAATATCGATAATTATGTTTGTAATGTATCATATTCTATCCATTGTGGGTGAAAAATCAGCCAAAGAATTTGTATTCGACCCTTGGTTAGGAATGTGGTTAGCTAGTTTAGCATTCTTGCCATTAGGGATTTTCTTTACTCAGAAAGCCACTTCAGATGCTCCATTGCTCGATAATGAAGTATGGCAAAAGATGTTTGGTAAAATATTAAAACCTTTTATAAAATTTATGCCTCGAAAGAAAAAATAGAAAGATTTATGAAAATATTACAAGTTTGTAGTAAACCACCTTTTCCACCATATGATGGGGGAAGTATAGCCATGAACAATATTACAGATGGCCTAATAGAGGATGGTCATCAGCTCAAGCTTGTTTCAGTGAGTACCCACAAGCATTTTGTTGATATCAATGACTTGCCTGACGAATATCGGAAAAATACTAAAATTGAATTTATTCATATTGACACCAAAATTAGGCCCCTAAAAGCGCTTCTTAATTTATTGTTTTCCAGAAGATCATATAATATTATTCGATTCGAAACAAAGAGTTTTGAAAATCGCTTAGCTGAGATACTTAAATCTGAAGATTTTGATTTGGTAATAATTGAGAGTGTATTTTTAAATCACTATGTTAAAATAATTCGTAGAATTTCCAATGCAAAGATAATTCTCAGGGCACATAATATTGAGTTTATAATATGGCAAAGGCTTGTTTTTGAGGAAGATAGTTGGCTGCGAAGAATATACCTTTCTACATTGTCTAAGAGATTGAAAAAAGAGGAGTTAAGCGCATTGGAGGAATTTGATGCTATAATTACGGTTAGTGAAAGTGATATGCAAAGCTTTCAGAAATTGGGTTGTACTAAACCAATGGAATCTATTCCTATTTCAATAGATGTAACAAAGGATTTGGCTTTTAATCCAGATGATGTGGAATATCCCTCAGTTTTCTTTATCGGGGCACTCGATTGGCTGCCTAATCAAGAAGGAATCAATTGGTTTTTAACCCAAGTATGGCCAGAGCTAAACAAATTATATCCTGACCTTAAGTTCTTTATTGCGGGTAGAGGAGAGTCCTCATGGTTAAAGATTCCGAATAATCAGAATATTGTTTTTCTAGGTGAAATAGAAGATGCAGCATCCTATTTTAAGTCTAAGGCAATCATGATTGTACCTCTATTTTCGGGAAGTGGAATGCGAGTTAAGATAATCGAAGGAATGACCTTTGGAAAGGCAATTGTGAGTACATCAATCGGTGTGGAAGGAATTGAGCATAAACATCAGGAAAACATTATTATAGCGGACTCGAAGGAGGATTATATTCAATCAATTCAAGAACTTATTGAGGATAAGGAATACTATGATTCTATTTGCAAGAGTGCATCTAATCATGCTGTTGAACGCTATAGCAATAAAGCAATAACAGAAAAACTTATTCGATTTATAGGTAATTTAAAATAAGAAAGCCAATTAGAAATTATTCCAATTGGCTTTTTACTTTATTAAGAGATTACTTAATCTCTAATATTTTTTAGTGCTTATGTCCACCTTCACCATGCACATGCCCATGCTCCAACTCTTCTTTAGTTGCAACACGAGTGCTAACGATATCACCTTCAAAATGAAGAGCTATACCAGCTAATGGATGATTAAAATCCATTTTAATATTGTCATCAGTAACTTCTTTTACGATTCCATCCATGCGTTGACCTTGATTATCACTCATTGGAATTACATTTCCAACAGTTAACATACCTTCTTCAATTTTACCTTCTACTTCAAAGGTCTTCTTGGGAACTACAACCAAAGCCTCAGCGTTTAACTCACCATATCCTTCTTCAGGAGTCAAAGTGAATGAAAACTTATCGCCATCTTTTAACTGACTGATTTCTTCTTCAAATTTAGGAATCATACCACCAACTCCATAAATAAAACTCATTGCCTCTTTACCATAAGTTTCTTCGATAAGGTTTCCCTTAGTACTACCTTCTTTTAGTCTGTAGTTTAAAGTTACTACTTGTTCTTTTGCTATCATCTTTACTTTGTTTTGAATGAGCGGCAAAGCTAAAGTTTTTTGCTTTTGTTTTAATTTTTATTGTTAAATTTGTTTTATGCAACTTATTTGTAATATTATTGTCTATTTTATTATTAGGTGTGATTCAATTCTATAACTAAACTATATCTTATGAAAAAGCTTTACTTACCATTATTACTTCTAATTTTATCACAAATAACAGTAGCTCAAACCCCTACCCTTAAATGGGCAATACAAACTGGTGGGCCTGACGCTGATGAGGCATATTCAATTACCACAGATGCTAATGGAAATGTTTATACAACAGGTTACTTCAGAGGAACTGTAGATTTTGACCCTGGAGCAGGAACATTCTATTTAAAATCTTCATTGCTTATGGATATTTATATCCAAAAATTAGACTCTTCTGGAAATTTTTTATGGGCAAAACAGATGGGTGGTAAAGCTAATGATTTTGGAAGTTCCATTTCAACTGACGATAAGGGTAATATTTATACGATTGGATGGTTTGGTGGAACTATAGATTTTGACCCAGGAGCTGGAATTACAAATTTGGTTTCTTCTGGTCATAGTGATATTTTTATTCAAAAATTAGATTCTGCTGGAAATTTATTGTGGGTAAAACAAATGGGTGGAAATGGTATTGATTATGGATTATCAATATCAATAGATGCTAAAGGCAATATATATACAACAGGTGATTTTACCGATACAGTCGATTTTAACCCGGGAGTAGGATACGACTATTTAATTTCTTCTGGTGAAGACGATATTTTTATTCAGAAATTAGATTCTTCCGGAAAATTTCTATGGGTAAAGCAAATGGGAGGAGCTTCTTATGATAGAGGATATTCCATTACAACAGATGTTGGAAGTAATGTTTATACTACAGGTTACTTCAGTGGAACAACAGATTTTGATCCTGGAGTTGGAACTGTCAATTTAACTGCTGCTGGTCAATATGATGTTTTTATTCAAAAATTAGATTCTGCAGGGAACTTTTTGTGGGCAAGAAAATTTGGAGGAAATGCTGCTGATATAGGATTGTCTGTTATAACAGATATCCATGGTAATGTATATATGACAGGTTCCTTCAATGATACAATAAATCTTGTCCATGGATCTGTAAATATCAATTTAGCTTCTGCAGGTGGGAAAGATATTTTTATTCAAAAATTAGACCCTGCTGGAAATTTCTTATGGATTAAACATATGGGAGGAAGCTCTCATGATGGGGGGTGTTCAATTACAACAGATAATAAAGGAAATATTTATACCACGGGTTATTTCAGTGGAACAACAGATTTTGATCCTGGAGCCGGAACTGTCAATTTAACTGCTGTAGGTACTTATGATATTTATGTTCAAAAGTTAGATTCAACAGGCAGTTATATATGGGCAATACAAATGGCAGGAAGCCAATGGGACAGGGGGCGCTCTTTAACTATAGATATAAAAGGAAATATCTATACCACAGGTTATTTCAGTGGAACAGCAGATTTTGACCCAGGGGTTGGAATCTCCAATTTAACTTCCGAAGGTAATAGGGATATTTTTATTCAAAAGATAAGTCAATACATTTCGACTATTGGAATCATTGAAAATTATTTTGGTGATGAATTTAATTTCTATCCAAACCCCACTTCTTGTATAGTAACTATTGAGCTAGGAAAAACTTATCAAGAGATTGGCATGACAGTTAGAAATACTCTTGGGCAAGTTGTCTTAACTAAAACTTATAAATCTCCAAATCAGCTAAATTTTGAAATTAAAGGCTCGTCAGGAGTATATTTTGTTGAGATATGGACGACAGAGGGGAATTCAGCAATAATGAAAATAGTAAAAGAATAACGCTTGCTAAAAAGTAAATGGCATTAAAGCGACCGTTTATTATGGGCGTTAAAAAATACTAATAGAGATATAGAAGAAAATGCATTTTATACTTAGTACATCAATGCCATTTTTTTTTCGAAGAGAAAAAGTTGCTTTTTCAGAAATAAGCAGACTAGAATTGAAAACACTAGAGAAGCGAATACTTTTACTTCTGATTCTCTTTTGGGTATTTTTCGTTATAAATATTCCATTAGGAATCTATATTCAAGAAAATTTTGAATTTTGAGGCCTATGTAAAAGCTGTCTCATGTGCTCAAATAGTAGATTTATATGTGATTGTTCTTCCTTGCAAAATTTGGGGTTTAAGGATGTTTTGAATGAGGTGATAATAAGTTCGAATTTGATGTAAGTAATATTGCAAATGGAGTGTATTTCTATTCCATTGAATACAAAGGACAAAAGAAAACAGGGAAGCTATTGATAAGCAAATAGTAAATGAAATATTAGCAAATTGTTTGTAAAATTTTATTGATGGTAATCAGATATAAAAACGATATAGACAACGGTAAACGGGTGTTGACTATATACTAATATTGGCTATAATTTAAAACAAACTATATGAAAACAACGATTTTTATAGGGATTATTTTACTAGCTTTTTTTTTCATAGCAAAAGGACAAGAGTATGATGACATTTCAGAGTTTGGAGTCTATCAGAAGAATTGGTCTCTAGTAAAAAAAGATGGACTTTACGGTTTTATTGACGATGATGGTCTTGAAATAGTTAAACCGAAATATGACGACATCTCAGAATTTGGGGTCTA
>Ga0164315_10000374_pt1 | contig 30544 bp, 31 predicted proteins | sample GuaBasSedimGuay6_FD_113737 | JGI IMG/M metagenome (GOLD analysis project Ga0164315, IMG submission 113737) | Subseafloor sediment microbial communities from Guaymas Basin, Gulf of California, Mexico - Guay6, Core 4569-2, 0-3 cm | ecosystem: Environmental > Aquatic > Marine > Hydrothermal vents... | reverse complement strand
CAGAGCTGTCCATCAATCCAGATCGCATTACCCAAACGTACATTATCTAACTTGCTACCTCCAAGATTTGCATTAGTGAGATCGGTGTAAGATAAATCGGCATTAGTCAGATCAGCATAACTTAAATCGGCATTTTTCAGATTACTTCCTAGCAATATAGTGTTTTGTAACTGGCTATAGTTTAGATTTGTAAATCGTAAATCAGCATAGGCAAGATCAGAACCTGTAAAGGTGGTATTCATAAAATTAGATCCAATAAGCTGACTGTTTCTTAGTTGAGAATTTGTTAAATCTTTATTCTGAAGATTAAGCCTTGGTTTTAAACAGTTGCTCCAGTTAACTTCAGGGGCTGCTGGTGCTAAACAATTCGCTAAGGAGATCGGTAGCTTCTTGGGAAAGATTAAAGCAAGTACTGTAATAATGCTTAGAACGGAAAATGTGGCAACCAGCGGCCAGAATAAAAGAGGTTTTTGCTGACGGAACTTTAACATTAATTTGGTGCGTAGTTGCCGACGATAAATATCAAATTTATCTTCATCGGTGCGCCGATCTTTTACCCGACGTTTTGCTATTTGATCAGCTGCATTTTGCAGACGGCGATCAAAGCCATTACGTTCATCCAAATGCCGTTTAGCCTTATCCATATCACCATTATTGCGGGGATGGAGCTCAGGCACACTTAATATGATGTGCCAGCTTTCCTGGTCTGGGCTGACTTCATCACTCATGGTTAGACGACCAATGATGATGTCATTAGTAATCACAGAACCAGTAAATGGGCCTCTTATCGCGCCATGTTGGCGGGTATACCATAAAATATTTTTCTTTTTCATTATGCTTTTTCTAAGCCTGTCAGTTGCTTGCTATACTAGCATTGTGTAAAGCAAAAGTGGTTTGTTGTTATTGTGGATATTCAACAATTAGTAAAAACTCTGCCTGGATCGACACAGAATGTTCCTAATAGCGTGTCAGCTAATAGTCCTGTTCAGACATTAAAAGTGGGCCAACAACTGGCTGTAGAAATAGTAAAAGTACTTGCTGAGAATAGGGTGCTAGTACAAGAGTTTAATACTAAAAATAGTCAGCAATTTGATGTGGATGTATCGCAAACCACACAGCGCTATAAGGCAGGAGATAAATTAACGATGGATATCGTTAATTTGAAGCCATTGGAGATACAGTTAAAAGTTGATCAACCCCTTGCTCGCGAACAGATAATCATGGAGCGGATCCGTCAATTATTACCTCAGCAAATCGATAAGCCTGATTTGAATAGAGTGGTAAAAGCACTTCTGGGTCAACATTTACCAGACTCCGTACAACGTGAAATACATCAATTGCTTCAACATATAATAGATAAATCAGCATTAACACAGTCAAACGCATTAAAGAATGCGTTGGCATCATCTGGCGTTTTTACAGAAAAACAATTGATATCTCAGCCTGCAGTTATTAAGCAAGATTTTAAAGCCAATGTATTAAGAGTGATCGCTGCATTAGAAAGCGTTATTTCACAGGCTGATCCGAAGAATAATATTAATACAAAAGCTACGCTTAACATCCTGCCTTCACTTGTTACTGCAGCTCTGACAGCAAATGGTAATAATCAATCACAATTATTGAGTGTTTTATTATCCGGTCAAAGTCAGTCTTCATCAGCTACGAGTAGCTCACAAGCAGCAGTGCCACCGGTAATTACGAGTCCACAACAGGCTTTATCATTAATACAATTACTGACTAAGACTGGGGGTATGGCTGAACAGCTTGTAGCAGCATCAGGTCGATTTACATCTGCTGAATTAAGTGAACTGAAAAATATGTTCAGGGAACTAGAGGGAGTACACAATAAACTACAACTCAACCAGTTATCTATGTTGAAGGAACCTGAGTCATCAACTTCAATTGCAAGCTGGTTATTTGATGTGCCCATTAAAAATAAGCAAAATATTGATTTGCTACAGCTTCAAATTGATCAGGATAAAGAAAAGTCTGAAGATGGACAGGAAAATGATATTTGGAAGGTGCAACTCAGGCTTGATACCAAAAATTTGGGACCTGTTCAGGCAACAGTAACTTTATATGATCAGGATGTAAAAATAGTTTTTCGAGCACAAAGACACCAAAGTGCTGAATTATTAACCGATAATTTAACTTCATTGCACGAAGCTCTATCCAAGCTAGATGTTTCCATCAGCCATGTTAGCTGTAGTTGTGGAGAGGTCGCTCAACCAATATTGACTGAACAGTACTCAACGAAAATAAACTCTTTAGTGGATATGATAGTGTGAGCTTGAATGAGCCTATGCGGGCAGTAGCACTGAAATATGATGGTGAAAATGCACCGGTTGTCACAGCGACTGGTGAAGGTAAAATTGCTGAAGAAATTATTCGTATTGCACGAGAACATGGCATACCCTTGCGGGAAGATGCCATGTTGGCCGAGTTATTAAGTGAACTCGAGCTAGGTGAAGAGATCCCGCAAATATTGTATAGGGTGATCGCTGAGGTAATTGCATTCGCATACCTTGTTTCAGGCAAAGCTCCTGTAATAAAAGATAAAAATTCTTAAAAGTGTGATGTATTTAACAGTTTTAAGTGGGTAGTCCTGTGCGTCAAAATAATAGAACTTTATAGTTTAGATTATAAAAATGTTATTAAGTGTTGATTTTTATAAATAAAACATATATCGTCTTCCCATGTCTAAAGTGAACCACGTGGTGTAGTGATTTAGAGCTGATGGAAGTCTTGAGCAATAATATGATGGGATTTGTTACTGAGATTCCGAAAAAACAGAAAGTCGATCCGATAACAGGATCTGATGTTGCTGACCTACTCAGTTCTAAAATAATCGTCGCTGGTGCCAGCATTTCTGATGTTGCATTTATGACAACCATGTTGGAAATTAGTGGGTTTACTGATATCACGACAGCTCATAATGGTGAAAAAGTGATGGATCGCCTACGCACTGGGATCCACAATGATATTTGTGATGTTGATCTTGTTGTTTTGGATACCAACCTTTCAGATATGACCGCTCGTGATCTTCGCTTGGTTATGGACCAATTTGATGAATGGCGTCTTATCCCGATTATTTCATTAACTCAAGAGTCACAATGGGACCATGCCCAAGCCTTGACAGACTTAGGGCACGGCGTCACATCATTGTTATATCACCCCCTCACGGCTGAATCATTTCCACCTTCAGTGATGACTGCCCTTGCGGTGAAAAAAGAACGTGATCAAACATACCAACGCCAATTACAGTTAGAAGATGAGGTCGCTAATCTAAAAGTGATGGAAGCTCGGTTGCAGTTTTCAGTTGACCATGATGAGTTAACTGGTCTTTCTAACCGTCGTAGATTAGAGCAGGCAATAGAGTTAAGTCTCATTCAAGCACGTAATTTCAATACCAACAGTGTTTTGCTCTATATTGACTTGGATCGATTTAAAGTTCTAAACGATTCTGAGGGGCATGCTGCTGGTGACGCATTGTTAGTACAAGTGGCCAATTCGTTAAGAGGCTTTTTTGCAGCTCAGGATACCTTGGTACGCATTGGTTCTGATGAATTTTCCGTCTTGATAGATAATATCAACACGCAACAGGCAATAGAGAAGGCAGAGCAAGTACGCTCAATGCTTGATGGCTATAGTTTTGAACATATGGGTAATCATTATCATTTGTCGGCAAGTATCGGTGTCAAATTGATTGATGCAGATAAAGAATTGATTGCAACTGACATTCTGACTCATGCTAATCAGGCCTGTTATACCGCACAAGAACGTGGTCGGAATCGTATTCATCTATATAGCCCTCAAGATAACGAAATGCATACTCTTCGACACAGTGTTCAGTGGGCACCTCGAATTAGATCAGCATTAAAAAATGAAAACTTTCTTTTAGAATTTCAACCCATACACGCTGTTGAAACAAACGAAATCAGTCATTATGAATGTTTAATTCGGATGAAAGGTGAAGATAAGACAATCTACTATCCCAATGAATTTATACCGGTAGCCGAAGCTATGGGCTTAGTTCAACAAATTGATTTATGGGTAGTAAATCATGTTTTTGACTTGATGGGCTCGATGCCAGCACATATCTCATTTACCATAAACTTATCAGGCAATATTTTCCTTGATCATCAGCTTTTTCCCTTAGTGGAAAGAAAACTGGCACAAACAGGAGTTGACCCAGATAGAATTGTATTTGAAATTACTGAAACTGCTGCAATCTCTAATTTTGAGCAAACTAAGGACAAGGTCAATCAGCTACGTTCATTAGGGTTCCGATTTGCATTAGATGATTTTGGATCAGGCTTTAATTCATATAGTTACTTGAAACATTTTCCAGTAGATATTCTGAAAATTGATGGTGGCTTTATTACTGATTTGGAAAACGATGAGGTTGATCAATTATTGGTGAAGTCAATGATTGATATTGCTCACAGCTTGGGTAAAAAAACAGTTGCTGAATATGTTGAGAAGCAAAGTACAATGGATCTACTCAAAAGACTCGGTATTGACTATATTCAAGGATTTTTAGTCGGAAAACCAAAGAAACAACTACTCGATCATTAATGTAGGTCTTGATTAACGGTTTGCTGATCATTGCCATGCATACGATTAATCAAGTGAGCTTCTTCATCACTAAGATTACAATTATCAATAAGTTGATTAACTGCAACACCTTTTCTGGCTAATCGAATTGCATGGTCATAACCGTGCTGTGGTGACATACCTAAATCTAAGGTGTTTTGATATTCTTTTATCTGGGTCAAGGTTTGTTCAAATTGAATGATCCGATCATCTGTACCAACTGCACCGGCACATAACGCAGATAATTGGTTTTGTAGGTCGGCAATCTTTTGCGTGTGTTGTTGATTAAGTTTAAATAGACGGAAAGATGCATGTGCAATAATCAGGGTCAATAATAAACTACCAATAGCAATAAATAATGTGGTCATGAACATGGTTCCTTTTATTCTTGGTTTGTCTCAAACATATTCATCAAACAAACCTTGTTGTTTTCTCTTAGTTGTATCATCATCTTCTTTTTGATCCAACTCTGATGGATTCTGTTTCTTTTTGGGTTCTCTACGTTTATCCTCAGGTGGTGGATCTACCAGTGGAGAGGGTGTGACAGCTGGGGTTGGTTTAATTTCTTCAGCCATTTCATAATCAAAAACTGGAAAACTCAGAAATTTCTTCTTCACTGAGAAATTTATTGACATCAACTAATATTAATAAACTATCATCTCGGCTACTAACACCTTGAATATAGTGAGAGCTATCATCTTTACCGACATTGGGGGCTGTCTCAATTTCAGATTGGCGCAAATAAACAACTTCAGCGACACTGTCTACCAACATCCCAATAACATTGCCATCGACTTCGACGATAATGATGCGTGATAGATCGTCTGATTCTTTAGACATTAGTCCGAAACGTCGACGAGTATCAATTACTGTAACTACGTTACCACGCAAATTGATAATGCCAATAACATAGTCAGGAGCACCTGGTACTGGTGCTATTTCAGTTATTCGAAGTACTTCCTGCACTTGCATCACATTTATGCCATAGTTCTCACCTTCTAGGTGAAAAGTTACCCATTGCAATACAGGATCATTTGCAACTTTGTCTTGTTGACTCATCTTTTTATATCCTTAACATCAGTATTTACAATTCGCGTTATAAAGCGATTTTGTCAAAATGCTGGCACAAAAGTTTTTACTATTAACATGCAGTGTTCGTGCCAGAGTAAAGTAGCATTGATTTGGTGTCACTTGTCAGCCGTGGATAACATGTTCTAAATAGGCATGGAGCAATGTTATTAGCTTATTGAATTGTTGCTGGTTGTTGAGATGTTATAACACGAGCGGGAGCAACAGGTATGATGTCAGAAGAGGTCGGGGATGTTTCATAGATATCAAGTGTACGTCTGCTATCTTTGCTACCAAGGATAACAAGTACTACTCGACGGTTTTTCTGACGGCCTTCTTCTGTTTGATTATCGGCAATGGGTTTATATTCACCATAACCAATTGCAGACATACGGTTAGGATCAACACCATATCGATCAAGTAGGTGAACTACACTGGCTGCACGTGCTGCAGAGAGTTCCCAGTTAGATGGGAATTTTGGTGTGCTAATGGGCTTATTATCAGTAAATCCTTCAACTTGTATCGGGTTTGCTGAAGTATTAAGAATATTGGCAACTTTACCAATAATAGGTACAGCAGTATGTTCTAATCTGGATTCACCACTTGCAAATAAAACATTAGATTTTATCTCCAGTTCTACCCAGTCTTCACCTTGTTTGATAATGACGTCTTCATCTTCAATCATATCCAGCAAGGTATTATTCAGTTGTTCAGTGATATCGCTAATGGTACGAATAATATCGGCGGAGACTTGTTGCGGAGTATCTGATTCCATAGGAGGAAGTTCAATTACATTAAGGGGTATGTCCTTAGAGCCAGGAACAGGTGTTTTTTCACCTTTCCCTCGGTTTATCTTACCAATTTGGATGGGATCGAGACTACGCGTATTTTCTGAAAAAACAGTCTCTAAGGTATCGGATAAAACACGGTATTTACCTTCATTCACAGATGAAATTGAATACATCACCACAAAAAAGGCAAATAGAAGTGTTATGAAATCAGCGTAAGATATTAACCATCGCTCATGGCTTATATGATCATCATCTTTTTTTCTATTTCGTCTACGTGTCATAACGTGAAAGACTAATTTAGGTAACCCATTAAACGACTTTCTATATTACGTGGGTTTTCACCATCAGCCACGCTGATCAAACCATCTATAAGCATCATTTGTATACGACTACGACGTCCTACCAATGTTCGAAGTTTATTGCCAATGGGCAAAAAGAGTAAATTTGCCAAGCCAACACCATAGATAGTAGCAACAAATGCAACAGCAATGCCTGAACCGAGTGCAGAAGGATCAGCTAGATTACCCATAACATGAATTAAGCCCAGAACTGCACCAATAATGCCGATTGTTGGGGAGTAACCGCCCATAGCTTCAAATACCTTTGCCGACTCTATATCATTGTCCTCTTGTAGATAAAGGTCTGTTTCCATTATTTCTCGTATAAGCTCTGGTTCAGCACCATCTGCTATAAGCTGCAAACCCTTTTGGGCGAATAAATCGCCTTCGTCTTCAGCTAAGGACTCAAGTCTGAGTAATCCTTCTTTTCGTGCGATCTGATTCCATTCCAATATTTTATCCAGTTGTTTTTCTGCCGAAATTTCTGGTGTACGAAAGATCCACTTAAGCATTTTCATTGCACGCAAGAAAGTATCAAGAGGTGTTTGAAGCATGACAGCGCCCAGAGTCCCGCCCATTACAATCATTAATGCAACGGCATTCATTATTGATCCAAGATGACCACCTTCGAGCGCCTGACCCCCGATAATGGCTCCAAAACCAATTAATATCCCGACAAGGCTGAGAATGTCCATAATCTATTTTATTTCCACTAGCCGTCTATCAAAGTCTGGCAAACTTTGAATCCATAAGCCAATTGTTGCAGTAATTGCCGCTGGTACGCACAAAAATTGTGCTACTTTTTTATTCTGAAAGCAGACTATAGCACCTAATTGTTTCAAGGAACGATAACCTTTTTCAAGATCAATACTCATATCCGTTAACATAATAGTCAAAATCTCGTTGGGAAACGAGGTTATCAATAACCCCTTAGGGCATAGTTGTTCATTAATTCAGGAAAGTCTATGATTAATGAGATACGGCCATCACCAGTAATGGTCGCACCTGATAGACCTTTAGTTCCTTGTAACATGGCACCCAATGGTTTAATTACGACTTCTTCTTGACCTATAAGTTGGTCAACAACAAAACCTACACGCTGTGTACCAACATTGACAATGACTACATGTTCGATTTCAGGTGTTTCAGTTTCATTAAAGGTATTAGCTAACCATTTTCTTAAATAGAACAAAGGTAAGGCTTTATTGCGTACATTAATAGTTTGTTGACCATCAATAATGTTGGTTTTTTTAAGGTCAAGATGAAAAATCTCATTTACATTTACTAATGGGAATGCAAAAATTTGATCGCCCAACATCACCATTAAAGTTGGCATAATAGCTAATGTTAATGGTACCTTGATCGACAATGTTGTACCTTTTCCAATTTCAGATGTGATCTCGATAACGCCATTGAGCTTTGAGATACTTGTTTTGACAACATCCATTCCAACACCTCGTCCTGAGATATCAGATATTTCTTTTTTCATGGAAAAACCAGGAGCGAAGATTAGAGCATAACATTCTGAATCCGTCAGACGTGATGCAGATTCTTCATCCATCATCCCTTTTTCAACAGCTTTTTGGCGTAGGACATCAGCATCCATTCCTGCACCGTCATCAGAAATAGTGAGCAGAATATGATCACCTTCTTGTGCTGCACCTAAAATAACCTGACCAACAGGTGATTTACCTGATTGCTCACGGGTGTCTGGCATTTCAATTCCATGGTCAACAGCATTGCGAACTAAATGGACCAATGGGTCTGCTAATGCTTCTACAAGATTTTTATCTAAATCTGTTTCTTCACCACGTAGCTCTAAATTAATTTCTTTTTTTAAACTCCGGGCTAAATCCCGTACTACTCGTGGAAAACGACCAAATACTTTTTTAATTGGTTGCATACGCGTTTTCATCACAGCCGTTTGTAAGTCTGCAGTAACTACGGCTAAGTTATTAACTGCTTTTGCCATTTCTTCATCTTCAAGTGCGGCTTCAAGAGTACTGATACGATTACGAACCAATACAAGTTCACCTACCATATTCATGATGTCATCTAAACGGCTGGTATCTACTCGGACGCTTGTTTCCGCTTGTTTAGGAGTAGAGGTAGCTTTTGCCGTTGGTTCTTGTTTTACCTTAGCGGTCTCTATTTTCTGAGCAGACTGTTTTGCTTGTGGTTCGGAAGCAGGGGGTGGTTGAGCTTGAGTAGGTTTCTTACCTTGTAATTGATCAAGTAATGCTTCAAATTCGTCATCAGTAATATCACCACTATCTGATGCAGGCTGTTCAGGGGATACTTCAAGTTTTGATGTCTTCCCGGGTGAACTTGGGCCATGAAGTTGATCCAACAATGCTTCAAATTCATCATCGGTAATGTCATCACTATCAGATGGGGGCGGTGCAATCTCTTCAGGTTTTGATGTGCCTGCGGGTGAAGCTGCACCATGAAGTTCATCCAATAATGCTTCAAATTCGTCATCAGTAATATCATCATCTTCTGACGTGTCAGTACTCACAATAGGGGATTCAGGCTCTGCAGTTTTTTCAACAGTAGGTTCAGGCTCGGAAGTAGGTGTTGCATTTGGATCGAGATAAAAGGCCAGTTGTTCGAGAATATCAGGGTCTGCAGGAGCAGGGTATTCACCAGATTTTACTTCGTCAAACATGATGGTTAGGCTATCTGTAACCTTGAGGAAGGTATCCATCATATCAGCATCAACAATTCGTTCACCTTGACGTAGAATATTAAACAGATCTTCACACTTATGACATAAGGCCACCATCGCGTCCAAGCTTAAAAAGCCTGCACCACCTTTGATGGTATGAAATCCTCGAAATATAGAATTAAGGAGTTCGCTGTCTTCGGGCTGGTTTTCTAATTCTACTAGCTGCTCATTGAGTCCTTCCATTAACTCTTCGGCTTCTACCAAAAAGTCTTGTAGAATTTCATCATCGGTATCTAGCGCCATCCTTTATATCCTTTTAGAAGCCAAGACTTGATAATAAATCATCGACATCATCCTGGTTACTGACAACATTAGGCTTATTTTCCGCATTAATTTGTGGCCCTTCGGCTTTGATGGGATCAACCGGCTTGCTGTCTTTTTGTTTATGTTCAAGATGTTGGCTAGATACCTGGACTAGCCGTACTAAATTACTCTCTACCTCTTCAACCAAACTAATTACTTGGCTAATGACTTGTCCAGTTAGATCCTGAAACCCTTGTGCTAACATCATTTCAGATAAGTTGTTGTGGATCTGATCTGAGTGCTGTTTTACCTCTGGTAAATAAGATTCAATATCTTTTTCAAATGCACTGAACTCATCAGTGCTATGTTGTTCCATGCGAAAACGATGCCAACTGCTATCAAATTCATCAGTGATGTGTTTTAGTTTAGATGTTAATGGTATGGATTTATCGATAAAGCCTAAAGTTTTATGAGCAGCTTCTTCGGTGGTAGTGATAACGTAATTTAATCGCTCACGTGTATTGGGTATTTCTGTCTCTGCCAGATCTATCAGGCGGGAATCTATATTAAAGTTGCTGAGAGCTTCATGCAGCTCTCTGGTTAACTTTCCAACTTGATGGAAAAGATCACTTTCCTGGGATTGAGCTAGGATGCCCAGCTGTATTTGAGCTTGTTTTTCCTCATCAGCTTCTAATGCAATGACTAAAGCGCGAGCAGCTTTGAGTTGTTGTGCTTTTTGTGAAGAGTCCATGAACAGCCTTTGAATTTATTGTGCATCAATACGTTCGAAAATTTTATCGATTTTTTCCTTCAATGTAGCTGCTGTAAATGGTTTGACAATGTAGCCATTTACACCTGCTTGGGCTGCAGTAATAATTTGTTCACGTTTGGTTTCTGCGGTCACCATCAAAACAGGCATAGAAGCCAAATTTTCATCTGCACGAACTGCTTTAAGCAAGTCGATACCTTGCATGCCAGGCATATTCCAATCTGTAACTAGGAAGTCAATACCACCAGCTTGTAAGATTGGTAATGCCGTTAGTCCATCGTCAGCTTCCGTGGTGTTATTAAATCCCAAGTCGCGCAGTAAATTTTTTATGATCCGTCGCATTGTGGAAAAATCATCCACAATCAGGATTTTCATGTTTTTATCCAAAAGGAACCCCCATATTTATTCTTTTAACCAATCACTTAATTTAGAACGGAGCCGAATGATAGTTTGACTGTGAATCTGACTGACACGAGATTCACTAACACCAAGTACTTCGCCAATTTCTTTTAAATTAAGTTCATCATTATAATACAAGCCCATCATTAAACGTTCACGTTCGGGTAGTATTTTTATTGCATTGACTAGAGCGGCTTGAAAGTCAGAAACTTGAGTTTCTTGCTCGGGTTCAGATTGATTGTCACTGATAGGGTGAGCATGAAGTTCGTCACTATCATTAAAATCATCAAGGCTGAACACATGATGACCGGAAGAATCGTACAGTTGTTGGTGATATTCTTCAATGCTGATATCAAGTGCTTTTGCAACTTCATTGTCTTGTGCATTACGGCCATTTTGTTGCTCTATTTTCTGTATAACTGCAGCAATTTCACGAGCTTTACGATGAACTGAGCGTGGTGCCCAGTCGTTACGCCTGATTTCATCTAGCATTGCACCACGAACACGGATACCGGCATAGGTTTCGAAGCTTGCCCCTTGATTAGCATCGTAATGTTGAGATGCATCTAATAAGCCAATCATGCCTGCCTGGATCAGGTCTTCCACATCTACCGTATGTGGTAGTCTGGCAATCAGGTGATAAGCAATTCGTTTTACTAATGAGGCATGTTGTGTCACCAGATCAGTTTTTGATTGGTTCGATGTGTTTACTTGCGCATACATCGTAGCTCCATTCATGCTAAGCAATTTCCAAGCTGGCTTCGATAAGACGCTCTACAAAAAATTCCATATGACCACGGGGCTGTTTAACAACCGGCCAATGGTTTATTTTCTTACTCAAGTGTGTAAAAGCTGTGGCAGCCTTACTGCGAGGTAAATATTCGACCACTGCACGTTGTTTTTTTACCGCCCGACGTAAATCTTCATCAAAAGGTACAATTCCCATGAAGTCGAGATTAACATCAAGAAAACGTTCACATACCATTAATACTTTGTTAAAAAGTTCACGTCCTTCCTGAATGTTTCTGGTCATATTAGTAATAATGTGGATGTGGTCTACACCATACTCACGACTAAGAAGTTTGATCAGCGCATAGGCATCGGTGATGGAAGCTGGTTCATCACATACAACGATAATGACTTCCTGAGCTGCTCGAGTGAAGCTAATGACACTATCAGCGATACCGGCAGCGCTATCGATTAACAATATATCGATGTGCTGTTCCATTTCACTAAATGCCTGGATCATTCCGGCATGTTCAGCGGGGCTAAGTTCAGCCATTTTTTGTATGCCTGAGGCGGCAGGAATAATTTTCAAGCCAGCAGGACCTTCAACAATAATCTCTGCCAAAGTTTTGCTGCCATCTAAAACATGTAATAAATTATATTGTGGGTGCAATCCCAACATGACGTCAATATTAGCTAAGCCCAGATCGGCATCCATAAGTAAAACTTGTTTACCTTGTGAAGCTAAAGCAACGCCGAGGTTTACAGTGACATTTGTTTTACCAACACCGCCTTTACCACTAGCAATAGCAATAACTTTTACTGGTTGGGGAGGTGTTGTCATTTTTCTTAAACCATTTGCTTGATCATTTGGTGCTTCAGCCATAGGCGGCAAAACCTCCATAACTAGATACTGTTTGTGGATCCAGTTGTTCATTTTTCATCAATTCACTTGCTTGCTTAACAAGTGTATTTGGACGAGCCAGACTGATATCTTCCGGTACTTGCTGCCCATTACATATATAAGCTAGTGGCAATTGATGTCGAATCAATGCTGAAATCGCGCCACCAAGGCTATTGGTTTCATCAGTTTTAGTCAAAATACATCCGCTCAGTTCAAGATGTGAGAAAGCATTAATAATATCATTGAGTACACTAGCTTGTGTGGTTGCTGACAAGGTTAAATAGTTTTTAATTCTAGGAGATTGCTGTTTTAACATAGCAAACTTCTCTGTAAGCTGCATATCACGCTGGTTCATGCCTGCAGTATCAACTAGGATAAAGCGACGATCAAGTAGATCATTAAGTGCATCATTTAATTCCTGATGTGTTTTTGCGACACGAACAGGTATACCTAAAATTCTTGCATAGGTACGTAATTGTTCTTGGCCTCCAATACGATAACAATCAGTAGTAATTAATGCGACATTTTTAGCGCCATGTTTAAGGGCGCAGCGTGCAGCGATTTTAGCTACAGTTGTTGTTTTCCCAACACCTGTTGGGCCAACTAGGGCATAAACCCCACCTGTATTAATAATGTCATCCTGTTGAACATCAATTTGGCTGGCTAAGCTTCCAAGTGAATGCCGCCAAGCGGTTTCTAAATCATCTGAAGTATTAGTTTGAGTGGCTAGAGTCTTTGCCAGTTCAACGTGTACCCCCATTTGAATATGGCGCTGTAATAATTGAACTTGAGTTGGGCTATTACTATATTTTATGTCTTTCCATGCGAGGTCAGATAACTGGCTTTGTAACATTTCTTTTAAGCCAGAAATTTCTCTGCGCATTTGTACAAGAGTGGGTTCTTGTGACCAGATATTTTGATTTGCTTGCTGAGGTGGATTGGAGTACCCAGATTCAATAGTTGGATTTATTTCAACTGTTGGAGCTTGCTTTTTAGTATTGGAAATGGGTTGAGAAGAACGTTTAAATTCTGCTTCATCATAGTCAGTTGCAGCAACAATTTCCACACCACCATCAACACGAGTGTTTGATAAGATAACAGCATCTGGACCTAACACATCACGTACTTCTTTAATAGCTTGGCGTACGTCTGAAGCTTGAAATCGTTTAATTTTCATAATAGTGTCCTCTGAGGCTAACGCCCTACGTTAGCAACAATTCTAATTTGTTTATCATCCGGTATTTCGTTATATGATAGAACGTTTAAACTGGGTATTGAGTGGCGAATAAAACGTGAGATCCAAGAACGTAGGCCAGCTTGTACTACTAAAATGGATGACTCTCCGGCCATTTCCTGTCGTTGTGCTGCATCGTTTAAATTTTTATGCATATTTTCAGCAAGCCCTGGTTCCAAACTGGCACCACCTTCACCTGTGGCATGCAATGTTTGAAGCAATATCTGTTCCAGCTCAGGATCAAGCGTGATTATCGGTAAATCAGCCTTAATGCCATTAACATGTTGAACAATTGAATGACTAAGAGCCATACGTGTCGAGGCAGTGATTGCCTCTGGGTCTGGGTTACGAACTGCTTGCTCTGAAATGGATTCGATGATAGTTCTAATATCACGAACGGGTATATTTTCTTCTAATAAATTTTGTAGTACTTTTTGGACACCACCTAATGGGATGGTGTCAGGCACTAGCCCTTCTACTAGTTTGGGAGCAGACTTGGATAAATTATCAAGGAGTTGCTGTACTTCTTCACGGCCTAATAATTCATGGGCATGACTTTGTAATATTTTACTTAAATGTGTTGCTATAACGGTGTCGACATCAACTACTGTATAGCCCTGAGCCTGTGCATGTTCGCGTTGACTTGGTTCAATCCATACTGCATCCAGACCAAAGGCAGGATCCTGGCTTTGAATGCCTTCTAATTCACCGAACACTTGACCCGGATTAATTGCCATCATTCTGTCAGGATGAATTTCAGCTTCCCCAAAGGTGACACCAAATAAAGTAATTTGATAAGCAGTTGGTGCTAAATCAAGGTTGTCACGAATATGTACAGGAGGGATGAGGAATCCTAATTCTTGAGATATTTTCTTGCGGATCCCTTTGATTCGATTCATTAATTGGCCACCTTGATTTTTATCAACCAATGGAATAAGTCGGTAACCAATTTCAAGTCCGATAGGATCAACAGGGCTGAGATCTTCCCAACTTAGCTCACGTTGTTCTCGTGGGGTCTCAGCTTCTGGTTTAGGAGCAGCTATTGCAGCGGCGGCAGCTTTTTGACGTTGCATCATCAACCATGCACCACTACCACCAGCTATCGCCATAATCAGGAATGGTAAATTTGGCATACCAGGAATTAAACCCATGCCACCGATAATCCCTGAGGTGACAGCTAATGTTTTTGGATCTTGAAATAATTGGCCAACAATTTGATCACCCATATCTTGTTCTTTAGTTGATCGAGTCACCAGTAATCCGGCTGCAGCAGCTAGAAGTAACGATGGTATTTGTGCTACCAGTCCATCACCAATAGTAAGTAATGTGTAGTTATTAGCTGCGACTGAAAATGTTAAATCATGTTGAACAACACCGATAATAAAACCACCGATAATGTTGATGAATAAGATTAAAATACCGGCAATTGCATCACCACGTACGAACTTACTTGCACCATCCATAGAACCGTAGAAATCAGATTCCTGCATAATTTCATCACGGCGGCTGCGAGCTTCATCTTGATCAATCAAGCCGGCATTTAAATCAGCGTCAATCGCCATTTGCTTGCCTGGCATTGAATCCAATGTAAAGCGGGCACTGACTTCAGCAATACGGGTCGCACCTTTGGTAACAACGACAAAGTTAATGATTACCAGAATGGCAAATACAACAAAACCTACAGTGTAATTACCACCAATAACAAATTCACCAAATGCTTCGATAACATTGCCTGCAGCAGCTGTGCCGGTATGACCTTCTAATAATATGATACGGGTGGAGGCAACATTAAGTGCAAGTCTTAACAGGGTGGCGATTAATAGAATGCTTGGGAAAGAAGCAAAGTGTAATGGTTTGAGTACATAGATACTCGCCAGCATGATAACCAGTGATAATGCGATATTGAAACTGAATAACATGTCGAGTATAAATGGAGGGAGGGGCAGCACCACCATTGAAAGTAAAGCGACTAAAATCATCGGTGCTGCAAAGTTTCCGTTAATCATCGACTTTAAACGGGTGATAAGATCAGTATTTTCCATTTAGCTTTAATCTCGTTTTAATTCATCTGGTATTGGCAAGTCCTCCGTGTCGAGATGTGGTTTATTACCACCTTGGTTGTTATAACGACGCAACTGGAAGACAAATGCTAATACTTGGGCTACTGCAATATATAGACCAGATGGGATTTCTTGTCCTAATTTAGTACTGAAGTAGATGGCACGAGTGAGTGGTGGTGCTGATAAAACAGGTACCTCATTGGCATCACCAACCATGCGAATTTGTTGTGCAATCAGATCTGCACCTTTAGCGACGACCATTGGAGCTCCATTACCCGTTTGGTCGTAACGCAGTGCAACAGCGTAGTGTGTTGGGTTGGTAATAATGACGTCAGCAGTTGGTACATCTTGCATCATCCGCTGTTGTGACAATTCAACTTGCAAGCGTCTAATTCGACCTTTTACCTCTGGATTACCATCAGTTTCTTTGCTTTCATCCTTGAGTTCTTGTTTAGTCATCTTGAGTTGACGTATATGATTCCAATGTTGGAATGGCACATCAATTAGGGCAATTAAGATCAAACTGCAAGAAATAGCTAGAAAGACCCACACTACCAAATAACCTAATGAGGTCATTGCAACGGAGACTTCCTGCTTACCAAGTGTCAATAATTGGTCACGTAAGCTCCATAAAATTAGAACTGAAATGGTACCAATCAAAATAAATTTGCCCAGTGCTTTGGCGAGTTCAATTAACCCTTGTGGGCCAAAAATACGTTTGAGCCCTTTGAGAGGATCTAATCTTTCTGCTTTAGGAGCCATTGCCTGAGTAGAAAAATTCCAACCACCAATACTTGCTGGTGCAATAAGTGCTGCCAGAACTGTGATGGCCAAGAAACCACCTAAACCTAATGAAATAGTTTCAATAGAATATAAAAAATGATGTGCTAATGCTGCAGGGTCAAACAACTCTTTTCGAGTAAAAGTGAATGATTTGGTCATTACTTCAGCAATACTCTGAATAATGCGTTCACCTAAAAATAACATGGCTACTGCACTGGCAATCAGTACCATAACTGTTGTGAATTCGCGTGAGCGAGGTACTTGACCTTTCTCACGCGCATCATTCAGCCGCTTGGCTGAGGGCTGCTCCGTTTTTTCTTGTCCAGATGATTCTTCAGCCATTGGGATGTACCAATAAACGAATCATTTGTAGCATTTGATCAGCCATGGTGACTAAGTGAGCAGATGCAGTAGGTAAGGTGACAAGAATAATGGCAAAGCCCAAAATAATAGTCATTGGGAAACCAATTGAAAAGGGACTAATTTGAGGTGCCGCTCGAGATAAAATCCCAAATGCCAGATTCACCATCATCAGTGAACCGATTGCGGGTAAGGCAACGATGACACCAGCTGCATACATCCAACTTGCTTGTGCAACCAGATCACGGAAGCTAGTGTGAGGTAAGCCTGTTGGTAAGACCGGCAAAGTTATGAAGCTTTCAGCAAGGACTTGTAATAGTATTAAATGACCATCTAGGCTGATAAAAACCAAGGTGACAAAAATTAAATAAAATTGACTGATTACGGGTACCGACACACCATTTTGAGGATCAATCATTGAAGCAAAACCAAGTCCCATTTGCATAGCAATAACTTGTCCGGCAATGATAAAGGCGTTAAATAATAACTGCAGCATAAACCCCATGCAGGCACCAATAATAATTTGATGAGCCACAATTAATAACCCAGCACCACTGAGTGGTTCTACAGCTGGAGCGGCAACAGGAATAGTTGGTACGATAACAATGCTAATTGCAATAGCAATCAGTAGTCGGCTACGTACAGTTACAAAATTACTGCTGAAAATAGGTGCAGCCATGACTAATGCAGCAATTCGGAAGAAAGGCCACATATAACTTCCTATTAAACCGGTTAATTCCGCACTAGTGAATTCCATCAGTAGTCTTTTTGTTAACCAATAAGGAAGGGAATATCTTCAAAAATTCGCTGGGCATAACCAGTGATTAGACTCAGCATCCACGGGCCAGCTACGACGAGCACCAAAATAGTCACTAGTAGTTTTGGGATAAAACTTAATGTTTGTTCATTAATAGAGGTGGCGGCTTGAAACATACTGACCAATAAACCAACAAATAATGCTGGCAATAAGATGACTGCAATCAACATGGTGATGATTTGCAGAGTCTGCTGCATGACAGTGAGTACTGTTTCAGGAGTCATGAAATAGCACCTCTAAAAATAAACATTTTTAGATATAAAAACTTGAGGCTAAAGTACCCATTAATAAAGCCCAGCCATCAATAAGTACAAATAACATCAGTTTGAAAGGTAGAGAAATCAACATGGGTGACAACATCATCATTCCCATTGCCATCAAGACACTTGCAACCACTAGGTCAATAATTAAAAAGGGAATAAAAATTAAAAATCCTATTTGAAAAGCAGTTTTTAGTTCACTGGTCACAAAGGCGGGCAGTAATAAGCTGAACGGTACATCTGCTGCTGTTTCTAATTCCGTATGGCCTGCAATATTTGCGAACAGTTCTAGGTCACTTTCACGAGTTTGGGCTAGCATAAATATTTTAAAAGGTTGGGTGGATTTTTCGATGGCAGTGCTGACTTCAACTCCACCATCAATATAGGGCTTAACACCATTTTGATAAGCTTCATCAAATACCGGATGCATGATGAAAAAGGTTAAAAATAGAGACAAACCGATCAATACTTGATTTGAGGGTGTTGATTGAACGCCCATTGCCTGACGTAGTATAGCTAACACAATGATAATTCGAGTGAAAGAAGTCATCATTATTAACGCTGAAGGTAATAACGTTAATATGGTCATCAATGCAAGGATTTGTAATGTTACTGTGTAGCTTTGACCACCATCTTCAGCTGTAGTTATGGTTACTGCAGGAATACCCGGTTCAGCACCAGCTATCATTGGTAGCAATGAAAATAGCAAGATTAATAGACCACGGATCATGATTGACCTCGTTGTTGCACCATTTGTTGGAGTCGTTCTGCAAAGCTGGCAGTATCTGTCTGCTCTTTACTGGTATTAATTGGTTGCTCAAGGACGTGTAAAGTCTGAACCTGTTGGGCAGTAACGCCAACTAAAATCTGTTTTTCACCAACTTGTAACAAGATTGCCCGTTCACGGGGACCTAATGACAGGCCGGCAATAATTTTCATTTCACCACTGGCAGTAGAATTAAAACGACCAGTACGACGGAGTAGCCAAGCTAAAAATGCAATACACGCTAAAACTAATATTAATCCAAGTAAAGTTTCCAGCATGGCTCCGGTGTTTAGGGGAGATGTGGTGAGCGTTTTAGCTTCACCGCTTTCTGCAGCAACTCCGGAGATTGAAAATAGTGATAGGCTCAAGCAATAAGCCAGACAAATTATATATTTCATTAGCGAAGATGTTGGATACGTTCAGCAGCACTGATGACATCAGTCAGACGAATACCAAATTTGTCATTGACCACCACAACTTCACCATGAGCTATCAAGGTATCATTCACCAATACATCCATTGGTTCACCGGCTAGACGATCTAATTCCACAACCGAGCCTTGGCTAAGTTGTAACAAGTTCCGAATATTGATTTTTGTGCGGCCTATTTCCATTGAAATAGTCACCGGAATATCCATCACCATGTCCAAATTCATATCGTTATTGGGTGATGAGTCATCATTTAATTTAGTAACAGGAGCTGGGTTAGCCTCAGCGTCAGCCTGTTCTTCCAATGCTGCCGCCCAAGGGTCTTCCTCAGTACTGGCTGCTGCATCTTGTTCTTCTAATGCATCTGCCCATTCGTCAGCAGCTTTTTGATCGTCTTGTGTTTCTTCTTCACTCATGATTTTTTACTCTTTGGTAGCGTAAAATTTGGTGTTGTATCAGCGGGATACTCAATCACCTCGGTAATTTTCAAAGCAACTTTGTCATTGTGTTCGCCAAAAGTAGCATTGAATAGTGGGATATCTTCTACCAAAGTGGTAACCGTGTCAGGCATATTGATAGGTAAAATATCTCCAGGTTTTAGGCTCAAAATCTGGCGTAGATTCATGTCAATTTGTGTTAAACCAGCAGATAGATTTACTTCAGCTGTTAATAGCTCTTCTCGCAAGGCTTTAGGCCAACGGCCGTCGTCACCTGAGCGATCACTTTGTAAACCGGTATCAAGTAGTTCTCGAATAGGTTCTAACATCGAATAGGGTAGAGTTACATGCATATCACCACCACCACCATCGAGTTCAATATGGAAGGTAGAGATGACGACTACTTCACTAGGACTGACAATATTGGCAAATTGTGGATTAACCTCATGGTTAACAAACTCAAAATTAACGTCCATAACGGGTGACCATGCATCGGTCAGATCGATAAAGCATAATTCAAGTAAACGACTAATGACTTTTAGTTCGGTAGCGGTAAACTCACGACCTTCAATACGTGCTTCAAAACGACCTTCACCACCAAAATAATTATCCAGAATGCTAAATACCAAATTAGGTTCGAATACAACTAAACCCGTGCCCCGAAGAGGGTGTAGATGGATTAGATTTAAGCTGGTGGGTACAAATAAGGTGTGGATGTACTCTGAGAATTTAAGTACTTGCACACCACTGATTGAGATCTCTGCCGAGTGGCGCAACATATTGAATAGACTAATACGGAGATGACGTCCAAAACGTTCATTGATCATCTCGAGTGTAGGCATTCGACCACGGATGATGCGGTCTTCATTACCAAAGTTATAACTTCTTGCCTCGTCGGAATCTACATCTTCGACTATAGTTTCGATTTCATCGCCATCAATACCATTTAATAAAGCATCGACTTCGTCTTGTGAGAGTATATCGTGGACTGCCATCTTTATTGCATCAAAAAACTGGTGAAATAAACTGCCTCTATCTTATTTGGCAGTTTTTCTGATTTAAGTACGGCATTTATTTTATTTAATGTGGTTTTTTGCAGATCTTTGGTTCCTGCAGTTAATTCGTCATAATTTTGACCATGAAATAATAATAACAATTCATGTTGAATGGCTGGTAGATGTAGCTTGAAGGCATCGATTATCTGTTGGTCACGTGCCATGACTTTTAATTTTATCTGCATATAACGAACGGCACCCTGACTTTGCTCAGAGAAATTGGTGATAAAGGGATCCGCAACACTATAATAAATGGGAGTTTGTTTTGCGACAGGTGCAGCTTCTGTTATCTCTTCAGTAGCAGATTCATCACCACCTAAAAAGAATGCTGTCCCACCACCGGCTAGAGCTAGTACTGCTACAGCAGCAATAATAATCATTTTTTTTGACTTGCCACCACCATCTTCGGTGATTTCTATATCATCTTTTTCTTCAGCCATTTGAATGGTTTCCGTTATTTTTGTTAATATTTATGCAACTAACGTGCCTATTATTGCAAGATAAAACTTGTGAAATATACTGCTTCAAGATCATCTTTGCCTGTTTCTTCTTTTAAAAGTGCTTTAATTGTTTCTAAGGAGGTTGCTTGCAGGGTTTGTCTGCCTTCAACACTGTTGACTGACTCTATCGTTTGCTCCGTCAATAAGGTGCGTAAGGCATCTTGCAACATAGGTAGGTTAAGGATGGCACTATCAATAAACTCTTGGTCATAGCTCATTAAGACTACTTTGATTTGAAATAGACGTACTTGTTCTTGACTCTGTCTTAGAAAATTAACTCTAATCGGTTCGGGGAATTGGTAATAGATAGCTGGGAGAGAGGATGATTCATCATCTTCAGCCCATGAAGGAGATGAAAAGAACGTAAAGCTAACTAATACTAAAATTAGTAATTTTATAATAGAACGAACCATTGCTTGATATACTCCTCTAAGAATGTCTTGGCAGAATTATGACAAGCTTATCTTCGCTATGAAAGGGCAAAAATTAATTGATGAGTCAATCTGGATGAAAAAACAACAAAATAGCGTAAATTCTTGCTGGGATCGTATTGTGATATTTCCACAATATTTAATACCGCATCATTTGTTATCTGTGGCCATGCATTGGTTAGCTGGATGTCAGGTAGTCTGGTTTAAGAAGCTGTTCATTGGTTTTATTGTAGCTAATTATAAAGTTAATGTAGGCGAGGCTGCACAGACTGATTTAACTAGCTATCCTAGTTTTAATGATTTTTTTACACGTGCTTTGCGATCAGGTGTACGTCCAATAGCTGAGGGTGGCAATAAAGTGGTATCACCGGTCGACGGAGCTATCAGCCAACTTGGTGCAATACATTCAGGTCAGATTATTCAGGCGAAAGGCCATGATTACAGTGTGCTGGAATTATTAGGCGGGGATGAAAGTCTAGCGAAGCAGTTTGAACAAGGCCAGTTTGCAACTATCTATTTGTCACCTCGAGATTATCACCGTATTCATATGCCGTTAACGGGAAAATTACAGCAGATGAGTTATATTCCGGGAAAATTATTCTCAGTCAGTCCTCGTACTGCTCGTACAGTACCCAATTTATTTGCACGTAATGAACGAGTGATCACAGTATTTGAAACTGAACTAGGGCCTATGATTGTAGTATTGGTTGGGGCAATATTTGTTGGTAGCATGGAAACGGTCTGGGCCAATAAAATCACACCGCCTTATGGTAACAACATTCAACATTGGAATTATGACGGTGAACAAGCCATTGTTTTACAAAAAGGCCAGGAAATGGGTCGATTTAATATGGGGTCAACTGTTGTTGTTCTACTACCTGAACAATCAGAGATCTTTAAATCTGAGTTACTTGCAGGTGATTCCATTTTGATGGGACAAGCAATGACATGATTTTTCACTTCATTCAGATATAATTTAATGATAAAAATGTAGGCCTGATCGGAGGTCACACAGTGTCGATATTACAGAAAAACGCCAAAACTATTGCTGGTAACCATTCAACACCTGCATGGCATGCTATTGATCAAATAGCTGTATTAAAACAGTTAAAAAGTTCACCCGATGGATTAACTGTTACGGAAGCTGCTCAACGACTGAGCCAAGATGGCCCTAATCTTTTACCCGAATCGCAAACACGTGGCCCTCTAAAACGTTTTTTTGCTCAATGCCACAATGTATTGATTTATGTGTTGTTAGCTGCAGCATTGATTACAGCAATATTAGGTCATTGGATTGATACTGGGGTAATAATTGGTGTAGTAATAATTAATGCCATCATCGGTTTTATTCAGGAAGGCAAAGCCGAAGATGCATTGCGAGCCATTAAAAAAATGCTGTCATCACAAGCCTTGGTGTTACGTGATAATAAGCGTATCACTGTTCCAGCTGAAGACCTTGTGGTTGGTGATATTGTTTTTTTGCAATCAGGCGATAAAGTACCTGCGGATTGTCGATTATTAAAGACAAAAAGTTTACAAATTCAGGAATCAGCACTAACTGGTGAATCTGTACCTGTTGAAAAAGGCTCAGATCCTGTAGTTGAAGATGCAGTATTAGGTGACCGGAATTCGATGGTTTTTTCCAGTACTTTGGTAACGTATGGACAAGGCGTTGGAGTTGTTGTCGCTACCGCAGCTGATACTGAGATTGGTCATATTAGTACCTTATTGTCACAAGTTGAAACATTAACTACGCCATTGTTACGTCAAATGGCAGATTTTGGTCGTTTATTGACCGGGATTATTATAATCATCGCTACATTAACGCTGATATTCGGAGTCATGGTGCATGGCAATTCTGTATCGGATATGTTTCTGGCTGCAGTAGGTTTGGCAGTAGCGGCTATTCCAGAAGGTTTACCTGCCATTATGACCATTACCCTTGCCATAGGTGTTCAGAGAATGGCAAAGCGTCAGGCAATAATTCGTCTACTGCCAGCGGTTGAAACCTTGGGTGCTATTACCGTGATTTGTACAGATAAAACTGGTACTTTGACCCGTAATGAAATGACTGTCACCAATATTGCAACCGCTGGTGGCGGCTTATTCGATATTACTGGTGTAGGTTATGATCCACATGGTGATTTTTTATTTGAAGATTCTGAAATTGATTTTGGTAATCACCCTGTTTTAACAGAACTCACACGTTCAGCTTTATTATGCAACGATGCAGTATTAAAAAAAGACAATGCTGACTGGGTATTGCAAGGCGATCCAACTGAAGGTGCATTATTAACGCTAGGGTTAAAAGCAGGGTTAAATCTGGCGTTTGAACATGAAACCTGGCCACGCACTGATATTATTCCATTTGAATCTCAACACCAGTTTATGGCAACTTTACATCATGACCATACTGGGCAGGGTGTGTCCTATATTAAAGGTGCACCAGAGCGTATCTTTTCAATGTGTGATAGCCATCGAGTAGGAATCCATGATGAAGCTATTGACTTAGCTTATTGGCATTCACAAATGGAAGTGATGGCACGACGAGGTCAACGTGTGTTAGCGATTGCCTGCAAAAAGTCTCCAGCAGAACATCATGATTTAACCTTTACTGATATCGAACAAGGACTGACCTTATTGGGTATTGTTGGCATGATCGACCCGCCACGGGAAGAGGCAATAATAGCCGTCAAACAATGCCAGTCAGCGGGGATTAAGGTCAAAATGATCACTGGTGATCATGCGGTAACCGCGATAGCAATTGGCAAACAAATGGATATTGGCGATGGGAAGAATGCTTTAACGGGTCATGATATCCAAGCTATGACTGACGAAGAATTACAACAAGTTGTCAATGATGTGGATATTTTTGCTCGTTCGAGTCCAGAACATAAGTTGCGTCTAGTAACAGCATTACAAGCAACAGGACATGTGGTAGCCATGACTGGTGATGGTGTTAATGATGCACCGGCATTAAAACGTGCTGATGTTGGCACAGCAATGGGACAAAATGGTACTGAAGTTGCTAAAGATGCGGCTGAAATGGTACTGGCAGATGATCGCTTTTCATCCATAGTCGATGCGGTAGAAGAGGGGCGTACTGTTTATGACAATCTAAGAAAAGCAGTTTTGTTTATTTTACCGACCAATGGTGGTGAAGCACTCGTTATTATAGCTGCCATTTTAATGGGGATAACGTTACCGATCACACCAGTCCAGATTTTATGGGTGAACATGATTACTGCAGTCACCTTGGCTTTGGCATTAGCATTTGAGCCGCCTGAAAGTAACGTAATGCTACGTTCACCTCGTGATCCTAAACAGCCTATTCTGACACCTTTGTTTTTGTGGCGAATCAGCTTTGTATCATTGATCTTGATGGTGGGTACATTTGGCTTGTTTATCTGGCAACAAACACAAGGTGCAGAAATTGAATATGCACGAACAGTTGCTGTGAATACCTTGGTAATGTTTGAAATATTTTATTTGTTTAATTCCCGATATATTTATGCTCCAGTATTAAATACTCAAGGATTATTCGGGAATCAATATGCCTTAATTGCAACTGGGCTATTAGTCTTGTTTCAGCTGGCATTTACTTATCTCTCACCGATGCAAACCCTGTTTGGCACTACTGGACTGGATGGGATGACGTGGCTCATTATTGTTTTAGTAGCCTCTACCGTGTTGTTTTTGGTTGAATTGGAGAAATTTGTTGTAAGACGATTCTTCATGTAACAGACAGTAAATAGCAATAACACTGAATACTGAATATTTTATTGATTATTCATTATTCAAGGCGTATCGTGTCTAGCAATGACAGAATTAGATACCCCTAGCCAGATCCTGGCGGCTGCTGAGGCACGGTTTAGCCTATATGGTTACAATAAAACCACGATGGCAGAAATTGCAGGTGACTGTAATATGTCAGCTGCTAATCTTTACCGCTATTTTGAAAACAAACTGGATATTGGTGCGGCACTAGCCAATCAATGTTTAGTTGAAAAAGAACATGGATTGGAGCTGATTATTACCGATGATTCCAAGTCATGTGCTGAGAAACTGCAAGTATTTATTCTCTATATTTTGCATTACACCTATCATCATTTCGATACATCACCCAAAATAAGTGAGTTGATTGAAGCAATGACTGATCAACGACCAGAAGTAATGCAATCACATCGTCAAAGTAAATTGTCATTGATACATCAGTTACTTGAGCAGAGTCAGGAAATAGGAGAGTTCAGTTTCGCTGATATCGATCAAACAGCTGAGGCTATCAATACGGCTATTAGCATTTTTTATTTACCAACTGTTATGCCTATGTTTACGCTTGAAGAGTTTGAACGTAAGGCAGATGCAGTATGCACACTTTTATTAAATGGTTTAACACATTCAGGATGAATACGATGACTACCTCGTTCACACAGCGTTATGCAGAATATATTGTTAATCACCCTTGGCGATTGTTGTTAATTTCTTTGCTAGTAATTGTTATGACTGCAAGTGGCGGTCGTTTTCTGCAATTCAGTAATGATTACAGGGAATTTTTTAGTGACGATAATCCTGAATTATTAGCCTTTGAGGAAATACAAGACACCTATAACAAAGCAGACAATGTGATGTTTGTACTTGCACCAGAGAATAGTGATGTATTTACTCAAAAAACCTTAGCTTTGGTGGAAGAACTGACCGAACAGGCATGGCAAATTCCATATTCCAGTCGTGTTGATTCAATTAGCAATTATCAGCATACCGTGGCAGAAGAAGATGATTTGATTGTGGCTGATTTGGTGACCGGTGCTACTCGTATGAATCAGTCAGAATTGAATGAAATTCGTGAAGTAGCCGTTAATGAGCCTTTATTAGTACATCGCATCGTTTCTCCTCGTGGTCATGTAACAGCGATTAATGTGACTGTTCAATTGCCTGGTAAGTCATTAAATGAAGTGGGTGAGGTTGTAGCTGCTGCACGAGAAATGCGCGATGAAATTCTGGTTGAACACCCAGAAATGAAGATCTATCTCAGTGGGCTTTCGATGATGGATAATTCATTTGGTGAAGCCTCACAACAAGATATGAAAAATTTGGTGCCGATGATGTTTGTTGTCGTTGTTGTGGTTTTAGGATTTTTGTTGCGGTCATTTACTGCAACCATATCAACAGTCATCGTAATTTTTAGTGCTATTTTATTTGGTATGGGAAGCATGGGATGGTTGGGTTGGAAATTGACTCCACCATCAGCTTCAGCACCGACAATTATTTTGACAATGGCGGTAGCTGATGCAGTACATTTATTAGTAACATTCTTACATAATTTTCGGCTGGGTCAAGATAAGAAAGCAGCAATGCAAGATAGTTTGCGAGTGAATTTACAGCCAATTTTCATAACCAGTATTACCACAGCAATTGGCTTTTTAAGTATGAATTTCAGCGATGTGCCACCATTTCAGGATTTGGGTAATGTGGTAGCTATCGGTGTAATGATTGCCTTTGTATTGTCGATCACAACATTACCAGCTCTGATGATGGTGTTGCCAGTGCGTATTCGCCGTAGTAATGTTACTGATCCAGGACAACATCCGATGATGAAGTTAGCAGACTTTGTGATTATGAATCGCCGAGGATTATTGTGGGGGATGGGTGGTTTAGCATTGGTTTTGATAAGTTTGTTACCGATGAACAAATTAGATGATCAGTTTGTTGAATATTTTGATGAAACAGTTGAGTTTAGAACGGATACTGATTTTGTTGTCGAAAACTTGAGTGGAATTTATGACATTCACTACTCCCTGCAACAAGGAGAGAGTGGTGGTATCAATGAGCCTGAATTTCTACAAAAAGTTGAACTTTTTGCGAATTGGTTACGAGCACAGGATCGGGTGATGCATGTGCGAACGGTAACGGATATCTATAAACGTCTGAACAAGAATATGCATGGTGACGATCCCTCTTTTTATCGCTTGCCAGAATCGCGAGAATTAGCGGCACAATATTTATTGTTATATGAAATGTCATTACCGTATGGATTGGATCTAAATGATCAAATTGATATTGATAAGAGTTCAACACGGCTAACAGTTACCTTCGAAAACTTGCATACCGAAGAAGTATTGGCATTTGAAAAGAAAATTTCAAATTGGTTGATAGAAAATGCACCTGAGATTGAATTTGCAGGTGCTAGTGCAACGGTGATGTTTGCCCATATTGGTAAGCGAAATGTAAAGAGTATGTTATTTGGGACCACCGTCGCATTAGTACTGATTTCATTCATTCTAGTATTAGCCTTACGCTCATTCCGCATCGGAATGATCAGTCTTGCACCGAATCTACTACCTGCTGGAATGGCATTTGGTATATGGGGTCTAATGGTAGGACAAGTGGGTATGTCGCTATCAGTGGTGACTGGGATGACATTGGGAATTGTAGTTGATGATACCGTACATTTTCTGAGTAAATACCTACGTGCACGACGTGAAAAAGGCTTGGATAGTCAAGAAGCTGTTCGATATGCATTTAATACGGTGGGTGTAGCGCTCTGGGTTACATCGCTAGTCCTAGTTGCAGGGTTTATTGTATTAGGACAATCGCATTTTGCACTGAATGCCAATATGGGTGTGATGACGGCAATAACCATTACAATTGCTTTGATCATGGATTTCTTATTTTTACCACCGCTATTAATGAAGCTGGAGGGCAAGCAACATGCGTAACTGGATAATTACATTTGTTTTATTGTTGGGAATATTACCTGTCGTGCAAGCTGAAACAGTACAAGAGAAAGGTTTGGCTATTATTACTGAATCTGATAATCGTGATAAAGGCTGGCAGGATAGTTCTGCAGATATGGTGATGACCCTTCGAAACAGGAAGGGCAAGGAAAGTATTCGTGAAATTCGAGTCAAGAATCTTGAAGTAGATGGTGACGGTGATAAAGGTTTAACAGTATTTGATCAACCAAGAGATGTTAAAGGAACAGCATTTTTAACCTATTCTCATGCACTTGAACCTGATGAGCAATGGATATTTCTGCCTGCGCTGAAACGGATTAAACGTATTTCATCAAGCAATAAATCTGGCCCATTTATGGGCAGTGAATTTGCTTATGAAGATATTAGCTCATTTGAAATACCTAAATATAGTTATTTATATTTGCGAGAGGAAATGCTGGATGGTCACGATACCTTTGTATTAGAAATACGGCCACAGTATAAACATTCTGGCTATACTAAAAGCCATCTATGGATAGATAAAAAAGAATATCGTATTCAGAAAATTGATTTCTATGATCGTAAAGATGCTTTGTTAAAAACACAGCAATTTAGTGATTATAAAAAGTATCTAGATCAATATTGGCGAGCACATACGATGACTATGAATAATCATCAAAATGGCAAGTCAACCACATTGAAATGGAGTAATTACACCTTTCAGAATGGTTTAACGGATAAAGATTTTGAGAAAAATGATCTCAAACGTCAGCGATAATTGTAGCTTAGACTTTAAGCCACAATTGTGAGTGAGTTAAAGCCTAAATTACAGATCTATGTATTACTGGTAAGCGCAATTCTAGTCGGTATTCACATACCTGCAACTGCTGGTGAACTTTCCGGTTATAGTGCAGTAGAATATCGATATTTTTTGCATGAATCCCCCTATCCTGAACCAAGTCAACATGATCCATCGGCTGTTTTAGCGCCTGAATATTATCATGCATGGGATGAGGATAATCAGAGCCTAATTATCGCCCCATTCTTTCGCTGGGATAGTCAAGATTCGGAACGTACTCATTTTGATGTCCGAGAATTGAGTTGGCTTAAGGTGAGTGATGATTGGGAGCTAAAATTAGGTGTTAGCAAGGTGTATTGGGGAGTAACAGAGTCTCAACACTTGGTTGATATTATTAATCAAACTGATCAGGTTGAGAATATTGATGGTGAGGAGAAATTAGGTCAATCAATGATCAATCTTTCATTTTTTAAGGATTGGGGAACATTGGATCTATTTGTGCTGCCCTATTTTCGTGAGCGTACATTCCCAAGTACAGATGGTCGATTAAGAAGTAACCCTCCAATTGATGCGGATAAAGCTGACTATGAATCAGGTGCAGGACAACATCATATTGATGCTGCTATTCGTTGGTCACAAACTTTTGGTAATTGGGATATAGGTTTGTCTCATTTTTATGGTACCAGCCGAGAGCCACTTTTTTCTCCTGACAGGATGAGTCAAAAAGGTTTGATACCTTTTTATGAGCTTATTAATCAAACAGGTATGGACGTGCAAATGACCACTGAATCATGGTTATGGAAGTTAGAAGTTATTCGTCGAGAAAGTGATTTTGAAACGTTTACTGCATCCACTGGTGGCTTTGAATATACATTTTACGGTGTATTGGAAACGAATATAGATATAGGAGTTATTGCTGAATATTTATTTGATGATAGAAATGTTAATTTGACCTCACCATTTGAAAATGACCTGATGATGGGGACTCGTCTAACTTGGAATGATGAGCAATCAACAGAATTATTATTAGGAGTGGTTCAGGATCTAGATAGCAGCGATGCTAGCTGGAATTTGGAAGCTAGTCGACGTATAGGAAATCGCTGGAAATTATCATTAGAAGGGCGATTTTTTAAGGTTGGAAAACCAGAAACCCCACTATATTTTGTCAGAGATGATGATTATATACAGTTAGAATTAGCACGTTATTTTTGATTCAAATTCATAAGTAAAAAGCCTGGGTTAACATTGTTAATCCAGGCTTTTTTAACTTGAGATTTCAGTTCTGGCTTAGATGTTATTACGCCATTGATGACAGGAATCATCAAAAATTTGACTGACT
>Ga0164315_10000373_pt1 | contig 30564 bp, 29 predicted proteins | sample GuaBasSedimGuay6_FD_113737 | JGI IMG/M metagenome (GOLD analysis project Ga0164315, IMG submission 113737) | Subseafloor sediment microbial communities from Guaymas Basin, Gulf of California, Mexico - Guay6, Core 4569-2, 0-3 cm | ecosystem: Environmental > Aquatic > Marine > Hydrothermal vents... | reverse complement strand
TTAATAACAATAAATTCACGGTCGATAAAAGGAAAAAATGTGGATTTAATGATTCCTCCTTTAAGTGCTCCAAATGTTAGTATTAGAAAAGCCACTGGAACTGCTATGGCTAATGCTCTATTGCGCAAACTATAATCTAAAAGTGGACGATAGAGTTTGCTTCGCATCCAATTCATTAAACTAGCAGTAAAGCGCATAAACCGATTGGGTTTCTCTTTTCGGTCGAGAGCTTTTGAATGAGCAATATGGGCAGGGAGTATTAAAACTCCTTCCACTAAAGAAAATATTAAAGTTGCTATCACAATAAAGGCCATCTCTTTAAAGATGTCACCTAGTCTTCCATCGATGAAGAAGAAGGCAGAGAATGCTACAATTGTGGTTAAAATAGCGGAGAATATTGCAGGAAGAACCTCCATGGTTCCATGTACTGCAGCTTGCATTCTATTTTTACCATTCTCGAAATGGCGGTATATATTTTCACTTATTACTACTCCATCATCAACTAAAATACCAATTACGGTAATCATACCGAAAAGTGAAATTACATTGATAGTAATATCAAAGAATTTAGCAAGAATAAACATACCTGCAAAGGAAACTGGAATGGACAATGCCACCCAAAATGCTAGACGGTAATTAAGAAATAGAGCCAATAATATAAAAACAAGAATAAAACCAATAATTCCATTTCTTGTCAGTAAATCAATACGTTGCTTTACAGTTTCAGAGCTATCCTTTGTGATATCAGCACGCACATTATCATATCTTTCATTAAAATCAATTACGTACTGCCCAACAAAATCAGTAATTTCAATTAAGTCCTGATCATTAGTATATGATACATCTACATTAACTGAAGGCTTACCATTATAGAAATTTCTATTGGGCGTTTCCTCCCATGTGTCTTCCACAGTAGATACATCCTTTAGTCTTAGAATCTGACCATCCCTCTGTGCTTTTACAATGATATTCTTGATGTCTTCACCTTGATAATACCGATTCTTAGCTCTAATTTTATACTCTTCCTGTGGTCCTTTCACAGTTCCTCCGGTAACCTCTATATTTGTATTCCGAACTGCCATTAGCACTTCTTGGAAAGTAATATTATGTGCGAGCATGCGCTCTTCCTGGAGATTAATTACAATTTCTTCTCGCGGGAAGCCACTTAAAGTAACTTTAGAGATATTCTCATAGGATAGTAATTCACGTTCTACTTTACGGGCAATCTTCTTTAGTGTTTTTAAGTCATCCGAACCACTAATGGCAAAACTCATTGCGCTATTTATCACCTCAACCTTAAAAACATCTAGGTTTTCAAGTCCGATTGGAAAGGAGATTATTTGATCAACCGCATTTTTTACATCAACTAAAACATTGTCAATATCTGCATTACGCTTGGTTTCAATGGTTATCCTTCCTGTGTTTTCACTGGAGACGGAAGTGACCCTTTCAATACCAGTTATACCTTTAATTTTGTCCTCAATTTTAAGAATAATAGACTCTTCTATTTCCTCAGGAGAAGCCCCAGGGTAAACAGATTGAATGATAATATTTCGACTGGGAACCTTTGGAAAAAAAGTGCTTTGTAAGCTAAGCATTCCAACGATACCAAAGATTAATAGGAGGAATAGAATCACATTTCCCGAAACCTCATATTTGATAAAATATTCAACTAATTTCTTCATGGAAATAATAATTAATCTATGGTAATTACCATGCCTTCATAGGCATTAGATACATTATGACTGATGAGTTGGGTATGATCCTCAATACCTCTCACTAAAGTGAAGCCCTTTGCTTCATGCACAATTTCTACTTTCTGAAAATGCAAAAGAGAATCGTTAACCGTATAAACAAAATCACCACTACGAATTAAATTTGAAGGAATTTTGGCCACATCTATTACCACAAAACTACTCATTACCCCTTTTAGGTACATACCTTCATATAGTTGTTTGGATTTTACTTCTATATATACTTGGAAGGTCATTGTTTTGTCGTTTAAACTTTCCCCTATTCTGCTAATTTTACCTTCCCATTCGCCAGCAATATCACTAGAATTTAACATTACTTTATCACCAATTTCAATTTTTGATATTTCAACCAAACTAACTCCAACCTCTAATTCGAACACACTTGGATTAATAAATTCTGCTAGTTTTTGTCCTGCTCGCACAACTGAATTGGGGTTAATATTGGCATTATTTACTACTCCTGTAAAGGGAGCAATTATTCTATATTTATCAAGCTGTGCTTCTTGAGCTTTAATGCTATAGTATTGTGTATAAACATTCTTAGAGACTAGATAATTCTTCTCTTTATTATTAAGTACTTTGGGTAATTCTTTGATATTAGACTCAGGATTAAAATTATTGATATAGCTTTCCCATTTCGAAAAATTATCAGGATATTCAATTTTTACTTCTGCTAATAATTGAGTGAGTAAACTATGAAAGCTACTTCTTGTAGCATTTAAATTCAGACGATAATTAGCATCGTCCAATTTTAATAAAACCTCACCTCTCTTGAATTTTACCCCTTCTTTAAAACTTTTTTTAGAAGGTAATAAACGACCTGTTACTTCTGTAAAAATATCAATTTTATATTTTGAGTTCAGCCTACCGTTTACTGAAATATCAGCTGTAACGTCTTCGTTCTTGATGTCCATCACTTCAACTTTAATGATTTTGGCTTTGCCTGAATCTTTCTTTGGCGCTTCTTTTAAACCACTTAAGAACTTAAAGCCTATCACAGAGACAATGATGATTACGATTGCCAAAAGGGATGTTCTTCTAATTTTTAGTTTATTCATTATTGAGAAATTAATTGCCATTAGTTGTATTCGCCTAAGTAAACTTGAACTAGGCCATTGAGTGTGCTAATCACTATTTTACACGATGCGCAAAGGTAGTTTAATTAACGAGTTGAATTATGTATAACGCATTTTTAAGAGCTAATATTAATTATATAATTGAATTTAGGGATTGGATTTCAATCCATATTGGTATTGTGTATAAAGGAGATTATATTAATAATCACTTGAGTACCTCATAATTAATAATGTTGTAACTAATCAGTGTACTGAAATGCAATAATGATAAGGATTTACGATGATTCTTTTTTAATCTTTGTGTCACTTTGTGCTTCTTTGAGCAACTTTGTGTAATAACAATTTCATAAATAACCACAAATAAGACACTGAGTTTCACAGAGAAAGCTTATCATGCGCATCAAAATTTTGACGCTGATTAGATAGATAATGTTAAATATCATTTCGAATTAAAAAAAGAGAATTACTGAACAAATGTTCATTAAATTTGCCCAATAAATATTATAGTATGCCTAGACCAACACGATACCGAAAAGTAGAATACCCTCCTTTATTAAGAGGCTTTAAACCCATTGGTCTTCATATGGATAATGATGAGATAGTATATCTTCTATTGGAAGAATATGAAGCTTTGCGGTTGGTAGATTTCGAGTATCTGAATCAAGTAGATGCCGCTAAGAGAATGGATGTATCGCGACCTACGCTTACCCGCATATATGATTCGGCACGTAAAAAGTTAGCTCGTGCTTTAGTTAAGTCGTTGCGAATTGAAATCACAGGAGGAAATGTGGAATTTGATGATGAGTGGTTTCGCTGTGTAAAATGTGATGCCGTTTTTCAAGTGGACGACATGGAGGCTAAACGAGAGTGCCCACATTGTAAATCAGAGGAGTTATTACATTTGAATGATGAGATTCGTAAACAACCAAGAAGGCGGCATAATTATCATCAACGGAATGCACATAAAGAGCATAGCGGTTTTTGCGTTTGTCCACAATGCGGGAAAAGAATCTCGCATAAACCTGGACATCCTTGTCGTAAGATTTCTTGCCCTGATTGCGAGATAAATTTGAAAAAAGAAGATTAGATAATATCAATTAGATTAAAATATAAAACTAGAAATAATGAATACAAAAATAGCCATCCCTTTAGCGCAAGGTAAATTAAGTGTCCATTTTGGACATTGCGAGCAGTTTGCTGTAATTAGTATCGAGGATAATAAGATTGCTCATGAAGAAGTATTAAACCCACCAGAGCATACTCCTGGTTCCTATCCAAATTTTTTGGCAAAACATGGAGTGACGGAAGTGATTGCTGGTGGAATTGGTGGTAAAGCTGTAGATATTTTCCGTGCAAATGGAATTACGGTTCACACGGGAGCTCAGCCAAAGAGTTTACACGAATTGGTTAACGATTATATTCAGAAAACATTGGTTACTGGAGCAAATGATTGTCATGGTAGCGACAATTGTTAATTCATAGGTTAATCCATGAAGGAGCTGAAGATTGCTATAGCTGGTACAAAAGGCGGTGTGGGGAAAACCCTTGTGGCGGTGAATCTTTTTTATGCAATAAAAGATACTGTCAGCCAGCCTTGTACACTAGTTGATGCACATATTCAAGTTCCGAATATATACCATTACATAAAAGATTTGCCTCAGCCAGAGGAGATCACTGTCAATGTTCGCATTCCTGAAATTGACCAAAATGCCTGTACATTTTGTGGACGTTGTGTGCATTATTGTTCCTTCGATTCCATATTGATGATAAAGGAGACTGGACATATTAAAGTGCTTGACGATTATTGTACTTCTTGTGGGGCATGTGTTTATGCTTGCAATGACAATGCAATTTCGGAGCGAATAGAAGCTTTAGGTAAGGTCTCTACTTATCAATTAGATGGCGCAAGTTTTGTGGAAGGTAGAATGTTTGTCATTCGCCCTTTGGCAAGCCCAATTATCTCTGAGCTCAACGAGCAAATAGCAAATGCTCCCATTAGTATAATCGACACGCCACCCGGAAACTCCTATCCATTTGCAGAGTCGATTCGTGATGCTGATTTTGTTGTTTTACTCACAGAACCAAGTTTGGCAGGATTAGAGAATTTGAAATCCAATGTGGAGATATTGCGAAATATGAAGCAGCAATTTGGAGTTCTAAACAATAAATCGGGAATTGGTAATTCGCTTATAAACGAATATTTGAAAAATGAAGATATTCCTCTTCTAATGGAGCTGCCTTTTAAGCACGAATATGCTAAACTACATAGTCAAGGAAGAGTAATTGTGGAAAACGACAATTATTTGATGGAGGCTTTCCAAGATTTATTCCAGAGTATTATAAAGCAAAAAGAGGAGGCGTCAGAATGAAGCAAATTAGCATTATCAGCGCAAAAGGTGGAGTGGGGAAGACTACTATTGCCGCAGCTTTTGCTTCCTTGGCTAGGGATTCCATTCTAGTTGACTGTGATGCTGAATCTACAGATTTACGCCTTTTGCTAAAAGCAGAAACTAAAAATTTAAATAAGGTTCATACCATTCAAAGAGTCCGAATAGAGGAAGATGACTGCATAAGATGTGGTTTATGTAAAGCACTTTGTCATTTTGATGCAGTGGAGAATAATTACGGGGTTTATAAGATAAAGGAAGTGCATTGTCAAGCCTGTGATCTATGTCTAAAAGCTTGTCCTGTAAGTGCAATTGAACATATTAAGACCGAACAAAATCAATGGAGTGAGTCAGATACTGCTTATGGTAAATTAGTTTTTGCACAACTGGCTCTTGGTGAAGATTTGAATGGTAATTTAATAGCGATTCTTCGTGATCGTGCTCAAGAATTGGCCGAGGAAAATAAATCAGATATTATTCTTATTGATGGTCCACCGGCAGTAGGTTTTGCGGTGGCAGCAGCAATTGCAAGGGCAAATGTGGCAGTCGTTGTAATCGAACCTGCACCAAGTGCTATACATGATTTGCATAAATCCCAGCAGCTTGCAAATCGTTATGAAGTTCCTATTGTATGCTTAATTAATAAAAGCGACCTCAATCCAGAAATGACAGAAAAGGTGAAAGAATATTGCATTGAGAATACAATTTCATTGATTGGAGAGATTCCATTTTCCTCACATATTATTGAAGATCAATTGCAAGGAAACCTAATTGATGTGCAGAGTGGAGAAGATATTGTAAAAGAGATTAATTTGGCTTGGAAGCGTTTGTTGGAGGTAGAGATAGGGTAGTAGAGAAAGTTATAAATATTACTTACGATTTTCACTGACCAGTCTAATTTATAGAATTTCAAAAGAGCACGAAGCATTAACAAATCTGGACTTACATGGTCAGTCGGTCTGGCGGCTTGTCCAGTAAACTTCCTCACCTATTATTTTTAATTATTAATACGAGTAATATATCCAATAATCCCCCCAAAGTGTTAATGAATATGTTAATAATAACACTTATTAATAAGTGTTATTGCTCCTAATTAACGCTAATGTAAAAGTATTTATGTATATTTGCATTTGTATATGAGTGTACGATCATAATTATATTAATTTGAAGCTTTGATCTAACCAAAACCTAATTTTTATTATCAGATGAATGAACTAATAAATTTTTCCAGAAAAAAGATAGCAAGCACATCGGATGTGTTTAAGCGTTATTTGTATGGCAATATTGACACTGAAAGACAATTAATAGGAATTAAGGGAGCAAGAGGATGTGGCAAAACAACACTCTTACTTCAGCTACTTAAAGGCAAAGATAAATCGGAAGTGCTTTACGTAAGCTTAGATAATCTGTTTTTTACAGATAATAGTTTATACGATTTGGCATCTATGTTTAGTAAGCGAGGAGGTAAGTACTTGTATGTTGATGAAGTGCATAAGTACCCTAATTGGTCTCAAGAGATAAAAAATATTTATGATTCAATAGAAGATCTAAGGGTAATATTTACAAGTTCTTCGGCACTTGAAATTAACAAAGGCAAGTATGATTTAAGCAGAAGATCTATTATTTTTGACTTAGTAGGTTTGTCATTTAGGGAGTTCTTAGAGTTTAAATATTCCATTGAACTACCTATTGTTTCTTTTGGTGATATCATTAGTAAGCATGAAGATATAGTAGTGCCATATTTGAATAAATTCAAGCCCTTAAAATATTTTTCTGAGTATTTAGAAGGAGGATACTATCCGTTCTTCAAAAAAGAAGGAAAGTTTTATCATCAGCAATTAGCTCAAACCATTAATGTTGTTATAGAAACTGACTTGCCAGCTATTTATAATGTGGATTATAATACAGTTCTTAAATTGAAGAAGATACTATTTCTATTAGGAGGTATGGTTCCGTATATTCCCAATTTGAATAAATTAGCACAACAGGCTGGTACAACTCGAGATAGTTTATTGAAATATTTACACCTTTTACATAATGCTCATATATTAAAGTGGATTAGTAGAGATTCTTATGGTATCAATTTTATGAATAAACCTGAGAAGCTATATCTGGATAATACAAATATCGCATATGCTTTGGCAAATAATACTGATTTAGGCACATTAAGAGAAACTTTTTTCTTGAATCAGGTTTCAGCAGTAAATAGCGTAACATACCCCAAGACTGGTGATTTTTTTGTTGATGGAAAGTACTTAATTGAAGTAGGAGGCAAAAGTAAAAATTACAAACAAATTTCTGGAATTAATAATTCATATATAGCAGCAGATGATATAGAGAATGGTTTTGGAAATAAGATTCCACTTTGGTTGTTTGGGTTTTTGTATTAGTTTATTATTGTCAGTATTCTTTCGATAAGGAGTTCAAATACTCCTGCCCGATTTTCGCTGAACAGTCTAATTTATAGAATTTCAGAAGAGTACGTAGTATTAACTATTCTGGCCTTGTATAGTCAGTCGGTCTGGCTTGTCCAACTATTACTTATGAGTTAATTTTTTAGTAAATTTTATGAGCCATAATATAAAATGTTAAATAAATACAACATAATATTGATAAAATGTTTAATTCGTTTAACATATTATTGTATTTTTGTTGAATACAATAAACAATCGTATTATGGATAATTTAAGAAAAAGACATAAAGCTCTAGTCGATAATGTAAATTTACGATTTGAGAGGGAGATTATTAATGATTTGCCATGGAGCGAAAGATTGATTAGTATTAAAGGCTCGCGAGGTATTGGAAAAACCACTTTGCTATTGCAGTATATTAAAAAGAGCTATGGCGAAAGTGGAGACGCATTATATATTTCTTTAGACGATCCATATTTCTTTAATATGAGCTTAATAGAATTTGCTGATGACTTTGTTTCTAGGGGAGGCAAACATTTATTTATTGATGAAGTGCATAAATACCCCAATTGGGCAATTGATATTAAAAAAATATATGATTATAACCCTAGCTTAAGAGTTGTATTTACTAGCTCATCACTATTAGAAATACTAAATTCAAAGGCTGATTTAAGCCGTAGAGTATTGTCTTTTACAATGCAAGGATTGTCATTTAGGGAATTTTTAGAGTATAAACATAATTTTAAGTTTGATAGAGTATCATTAGATGCTATCGTAACTAATCATGAGAGCTTAGCATTTGATATAAGTAAAAAGATTAAGCCTTTACAGTATTTTAAGGAGTATATACAAAGAGGATATTTTCCATTTTTACAAAATAATGTTATACTATACCACAAACAACTAAGTGAGATTATTAATATGATAATTGAAATGGAGTTACCGAGTCTTAAAAAAATAGATGTTTCTAAAATCCCTAAAGTAAAGCAGTTATTATCAGTTATTAGCCAGTCTGTTCCTTTTAAGCCAAATATTACCACATTAGCAAGTAAAATAGGCATATCAAGAAATAGTTTGTTAGAATATATTTATGCTCTGGTAGATGCAAATATACTTATGAGTGTTCATAAGAATAATTTTGGGGTAAGTTTGTTGCAAAAACCTGAAAAATTGTATATTGAAAATACGAACTATATGTATACGCTATTGAGCATGGATCCTGATATTGGAAATATACGAGAAACATTTTTCCTAAATCAGCTTACCCAAAATCACAAAGTAAGCTATCCAAAGCAGGGTGATTTTATGATAGATGATAAATACCTTTTTGAAATAGGAGGAAAAAATAAGAATAATAAACAAATACAAGGCATAGAAAACTCATATATAGCTGCTGATGATATCGAATATGGCTTTGGGAATAAGATTCCACTTTGGTATTTTGGTTTTTTGTATTAGTTTATTATCGTCAGCAATGGAAACCTTTTGGTTTTGGTCAATTAACTAAAGCACAAGCCAAATTAAAATATTAAGGAAGACGACTACTATTTTGATAATAGTATGAAGTAAAACCAATACCACCAATAAATTGCATTCCTATACTTTTCTTATAATTAGTAGTATCAGTGCTTAGTTCATATTTATAACCGTAATAGCTTATACCAAATCCAAGATTTACAAACATATCAAATTGATTGCCTTCATATAATAGAGGATATGATTCAAATCTAACAGATGGAAGAAAATTATTAATTGATAAACCGAAAGTTTTATACTTTGAGTCGTCGGCTATTACACTTAAGAAATTCTCTCCAACTGAAATCTTTAGAAAAGAACTAGTTTGAGCCTTTGCGATATTGCTACCGATAATTATAAAAGTAACAATTAGTAGAGTTATCTTTCTCATATAGCATATATATTACCAAATCTTAGCCCTATTTTCAGGAGCAATATAGAAATCATCACCTTCTTGAGCATCAAATGCTTCGTACCACCAAGGTAGGTTAGCAACTCCTGCATTTACACGTGCTGTGCCTGGGGAGTGAACATCCTCTTGAAGTCGGCGAATCAATGTCTTAGGACGAATATGCTGACGCCATAACTGAGCATAGGAAATAAAGAATCTTTGATTATAATTCAAATTGTCAATATCCTCTGGTGTGCCATTCTTCTCATAAGATTTCATTAATGCTGTATAAGCGATAAATAAACCGCCATTATCAGCAATATTCTCGCCTAATGTTAATTCACCATCTACATGTAGAGAGTCTAAAATTGTGAAATCATTATACTGATCGACAAGTATTTGTGTCTTCTCCTTAAAATTAACAGTATCTTCTGGTGTCCACCATTCGTTTAAGTTTCCATCTTTGTCATATAGACGACCTTGATCATCAAAGCCATGTGTCATTTCGTGACCAATTACTACTCCGATTGCTCCATAATTTACAGCATCATCAGCACTCGCACTAAAGAAAGGCGGTTGTAGTATAGCTGCTGGGAAAACAATCTCATTCATATTTGGACTGTAATAGGCATTTACGGTTTGTGGGTTCATTCCCCATTCAGCACGATCAACTGGTTTCCCAATTTTGTTTAAATCGCGGAGATATGAAAAGGTTGAACTATTCCAAAGGTTTTTAATATAATTATCTGGAAATATCTCTAAGTTTGTATAATCAATCCACTTGTCGGGATAACCAACTTTAACAGTAATAGCAGCAAGTTTATCTAGAGCTCTTACTTTGGTTTCTGCAGCCATCCAATCTAGGTTCTCGATACTTTCTTTTAATGATAGTTTCAAGTTTTCAACCAATTCCAACATCCGCTCTTTTGATTCGGCAGGGAAGAAGCGTTCCACATACATTTTACCCATTGGATTACCCAAGTTTCCATTTGTTGAAGAAATCACACGCTTCCATCGAGGTCGCATTTTATCTACTCCGGATAGGGTAGTGCTGTAAAATGCAAAATTCTGCTTCACAAAGGCGCTGCTTAAAGCATCGGCATTGGAGTTAATGATATTCCACTCTAAATAGGATTTCCAATCTTCGATTGAAGTAGTCTCCATTATTTTTCCAAGGCTTTTAAAGAATTCAGGCTGACGTACATTTACTCGCTCAACATGATCGGCGATGCCTAAATTAGTGAGGTAACGGTTAATATCATAACTACCAAATAGAATAGTTAAATCCTCACGATTATAGATATTATAAGTTGCCTTTGGATTACGTCGTTCTAGCATTGTCATTGATGCTTCAGCGAGATTAGTCTCAATAGCCATTATGCTTATCGCTTTATCCATAGCAATACCTTCATCAAGCCCTATCAACTGAAGCATTTTGCTAATATGAATCACATAAGCTTTTCTGATTTCTACTAAACGCTCATCAGTACCAATATAATAATCTCGATCAGGAAGTCCTAAGCCAGCTTGTACCACATTTGCAATTACTTCAGAGCTATTCTTATCGTCTTGAGCACTAAAAAGTCCAAATATAGGATAGCTTCCTTCCATATTGATACTAGACTGAACATCAATAAAGTCTTGAATAGTTGCTATTTTATCTATATCATCCAAGCGACTTTTAATTGGATCGAAGCCTAATTCTTCAATACGATTAGTATCCATACCTGAGTTATAGAAATCTCGAATTTGTTGCTCTGGGCTGCCTTTTTTAACCTCCGTTAAAGCGGCCAGTTCAGTAATAATTGACTTAATTTCTTCTTGATTCTTTTTACCCAAAATCTCGAATGCACCATAGCGGCTATATTCATCTGGTATTGGATTGGCCGCTAACCAACCGCCATTTGCATATTGGAAGAAATCATTTCCAGCTTTTACATTGGTATCAAGGTTTGAAAGTTCGATACCATTATTCACATCTTTATTCATTGAATTATCATTTGTGTTTTTAGCGTTTTCTTCACAAGCAGAAAGGCTAAATCCCAATGCTGCTACCGCTAGTATAATTTTGTAGTTCATTACTTTATATTGTTTATTAATATACTTTCTTGTCAATTCTTATAATTATTTGATAATCGTAAGACGCTGATTTATCCCCATTGTTACAGACTATCAGAATCAATTTCCGTATAAAGGTTCAACTATATATGCTAATAAAATAATTAGAAAAGAAAACTCAAATCATCCCCAGGATTAACTTCATATGTTTCTTGTCCATGCTTGAAAATACGCATACTATGTTTTCCTTTTAGCTCCAGTTTATCACCTTCCATTTGCAATAAGCAAGCCTCACGAAGTCCTGCAACATACATATTTTGATTTACAGCCATAAATTCTTGCAACCTTTGCTCACGAGTCTCTCCACCATGACCATCAGGGTGTGCATCTAAATAATGTGGGTTAATCTGAAAAGGAATAAGTCCTATCCCATCAAAACTAGCAGGTTCGGCAATGGGCATATCATTGGTAGTACGCAAACTTGGACATGCAGTATTTGATCCAGCACTCCAACCCATATAAGGCATTCCATTGTCAACACGCTTCTTTATTGCAGAAATAATTCCTGTTTCGTGCATCATTTTTATCAAATAGAATGTGTTTCCACCTCCAACGGCAATAGATTCAGCTTCTTGCACTGCTTTTATTGGATCTTTCTCATTATGAATTGAATAAATCTCATAACCCAATGATTTATATACTGAAGCAACACGCTCTTCGTAAACATCCCAGGATGCTTGCAAGCCCTTATCTGATAAGTTTACTCCTGCATAAGGAATAAATAAAACGCGCTTTACGTCAGTTTTTAAGAAATCTTTAATGTATTGTTGTGGCCAACCTAAATAGGCTTCACCGGCCATAGTCGAATTACTTATTAATAATAGTCTTGACATGATTATTTTCTTTTAATTTGAGGCACAAATTTAGTAAATTTTGTGTATTATGAAAGGAAAATGCTGCATATTTAGAGATTAAGTTTGTAAGGGGTATTAATTAGAATTGTTTAAAAGAGAAATAAATACTTATGAGAGCGTGCTACTTACTTTTATTGGTTTTTCTTATTTCTTGCACTAAGCGAGATACATCAGAAACTACAGTGCTAATACAAGACCATTGTTTGCAATCTGCAATTGAAAATGGAAAAATATTTTTATCTTTCTCAACTCACTGATGCATAGGCATCACTTCGTCTCAAAAAATTAAAATATCATCCAAAACAACTCTTTTTATGAAAATCGTCTGTTCTTAGAGTGGACTCAGCAGTATTATAAGTAAATTGATAATTACTTCGCTTTTTTTACAATTTGAAATTTAATCTCATACCTGCTGTTACCATTAGCATAAAACCATGAAAGTTGTCATCATACCAAACCATTGAACTACCATTATCTGCATCATCAGGATAATCATCACGTACATGTTTATACCTAAAACCTACACCTACGTACCAGTCCATAGCAACTTTATCTTCTCTACTAAGGCTCCTAGTCTCACCAAAAGTTGCATTAATATTACCTACATATTTGGTAGTATGTATATCCATCAGTTGTCGATATTGTCCACCCATTCGCCATATTTCATAATCATAAACAGTTGTATATAAGTACTTGAATGATACATCAATTCCATAATAGAGGTATTTGTATCCATATACTCCTTCTCTTTTTTGAAAAGGGATTTTTAGGTTTGTTTGAATGATAAGTCCATTAGCATCAACTTCTTCAAAGTTTCTATAAAAAATAAATTGGGTAACTGGATTAAACATACCTACATACCCTATGTCATGTCTGATTCTGAATTTCTGCTTAACATCATATTCATATCCAAATTTAATTGCTGGTTCAATGTTTAGCAATGAAAATGGAGCAAATGTTAAATAGTTAGTCTTGAAAAGTCTGGTTTGCCCAACTCTAGCTATACTGTCTTGAGCTTTTAGGTTACCCAAAACTATAAGGCAAATTAATAGGACTATGATTACTCTCATCTCTTTATATACTCTAGTGTTTACTAAAAACTTCCTCTTACTATAGATGAAATCAGTTTGATATTATTAATATCAGAATAATCATACTGATAGAAACCAGACTCACCAATTACAAATAATTTGTTTTGCCATAAAATAGCATCATAGGCATTTATACCTTTAATGCTTGATATTTCAGCAGTTAAATTCTTTTTAAGTTTATCAATATTATAAGTTATTAGACCGTCTTTTCCATGACAAACGAAAAGAATGCTATCATTCATATCTAGACCGTAAGGAGCATATTGGGTATGATAAATCATTATTAGATTTGGTGATGAGATATTCTCTATATTGACAACATTAATCTCTTTTGTATTATCCCACCGATTACAAATTTCAGTCGATCTTAAAGTAATAAATGCTAAACTATCGTTGGCAATAACAGGATCGCATGCTGTTGCATGATTAAATTCTGAAAGTTTGTTTGGGTTTGCAGGGTCGCTCAGCCCATATACAAACATTCCTGAATTAGAACCAATAAACAAATAGTCTTTGAAAGGGTAAATTGTCTCAATTCCAAAGCCTAAATCAATTGTTTTTATATATTTTGGCTTATCTGGATTTATTATTTCAACAACCTTTAAAGATGAGTTATCTACTGCATATAAATAATCACCTTTTATCGTAATTCTTGCAGTGGAACCTCCTTTACCACTAGGTGAGTTTTTATCCCCAGTACCCATAGGTGAAAGGTCTTCACTTTTAGAACAACCTACTAAAATCAATATACTTGCAAGTACTATTATTATTGTTTTAAGTTTTCTCATAGTCTTTTCTTTGAATGCTAACGAAAGCATTTTGGATTAGTTAGATTTGCTTTTTCCCATCTTAATACATAACCTTTTGTGGTGTCAACACATTCGAAATACCCTGTGGAAAAAATTGGGTAAAACTGATTCTCGACAGGATAAAAATTCTTTATTCTTGAAGTTTCTTTTATGTCTGATAAGTTGGATATGTCGATGGAAACCAAATCAGTGAAGTTATCAGCAAGTAAGGTGCTATTTTTTACTGCTACATCTTGAACTCCAGGAATTGAAATGAAAGCTATATTATTAGGTTTGCTTGGTATAGTATTATCAATAATATGAATTCCTACTCCAAAATCAACAATATAAATATAGTTGTTGAATAGGTACATTTTTCCTGGACTTAGCAAAACCTGTGGTTCCTTTTGACCAATCTTATGTGCTTGACTTTTTTGAATATAAATGGGTTTATAGCCTTCAACATTTAAGTCCTCTTTCTTTTCTTTGCTACATCCATATGCCATTGTGAGAATAACGACCACCAAAAGTATTTTCTTCATCTGTTTTATATTTATTGATTGCTGTATATATATTTCTAAGATGCATTAAGGTTGCATTTGGTTGCGTTGAAAATTAAAAAATTAGAAACATTTTATAAAATATTGAATGTCACATGAATAAATTCAATAAATTAATTTACTCTACACGCAACCATTTAACACATTTGTGCATTATATTGAAGAGGAGTGAAATAAATATTGATAAAATGATTAAAAACATACCTGCTATTTATAATTTTTTTATTTTTAGGAAAACATTTTAATTGAAATCGATAGAGGAAGTAATAGCAGCTTGCAAGAAGAATAAGCATTGGGCACAGTCTCAACTATTCGAATTGTATTCCGACAAAATGAACGGGGTATGCTTGTATTATTCAGATAATAAACAAGATGCGGAAGATTTATTGCATGATGGTTTTATGAAAGTGTTTGAAAATATAGATAAGTTAAACCATAGCAATATTGAGGCATGGATGCGTAGAGTTTTTATAAATATTGCTTTAATGCGGTATAGACAATCGAAAAGAAACTATACTCTTACTGATGATAATTTTAATGATATGCAAACTGAATCAATTGATACTGATTCCAAAGAATTGATGGAGATAATTATGAAATTGCCTCAGCAATACCGTTTAGTGTTTAACCTTTATGCTCTTGAAGGATATAAACACAAAGAGATTGCAGAGCAGTTAGGAATCAGTGAAGGAACGTCAAAATCAAATTTATCTAGAGCACGAAAAATTTTGCGAAATCAACTTAAAGCTATAGATTACATATAAATGCAAGAGAAATTAAACATAGATAAGCTTTTTAATGAAGCATCCAGGCACTTTAAAGCAAGTGCTCCTGAAGGTGCATGGCAAAAGATTTCCGATGACCTTAAGAAAAAGCAAAAAAGGAGATTATTGTTATGGGTATGGCGTTCTTTAAGCTTTACGTTGTTGATATCTGCAGTTTTATTATCGATTAATATAGTTGAAGATTTATATAATGAACAATTTTTACCTGATAAGCAAGCTCCGCTGATTCATAAGTCAATTTCATCATTGGAAAAAGACTTTAATAATCCTCATAAAGAGAAATTATATTCTGAATCAATAAATAATCTAACAGAGTATGAAGATAAGTCTCTTTCGATTGACACAAATGATAGAAATTCAGGTAGTAAGACTGAACAGCAATCTTTAAATTCTAGAATACGGAAGAGTCCACCTAAGTCTAAAAGTAGTGAGTATTCGGATACTACATTATTTGATTACCCAAGTAATAATAGTGCTTACTCAATTTCAAATAATGGTGCTAAAACTAAGATTGTTTCTGCAAATTTCGCTTCATCTATGGTAACTCCTGACAAGATTTACGCTAATAGTAATTTAGACACTTTGGAGATATCAATGATGGATTCCACAGCTAATATTAAAGATGTTTCCTTAGCTTCAACTTTTGATTCATCCAAGAGTATTATTGATTCAAGGATTAATAATAAAGAAGTAATCTTAATGTCTCAGAAAGAAACAGATAGTTTGCTTATTATAGAGAATAGTCATGATGCGCCAAGAAATCCTAAGAAATTAGACGTCTTTATTGGTCAATCTATAGGTATAGCTTTCTCAAAAGGTGTTTCAGAATATACTGAATCAGCTAGTAGTTTTAAGGGTTATGCTGATAATATAAATTTTAGTTCATCTGCCATATTGGGCATTGATTTGGGTGTTAAATTCTCCAATTTTAGATTTTCAACAGGTGTAAAAGTCTATAAAATGATGTTGTCAGGTGATTTTGTGCAAGAGAAGAAAGATATGAATTTCATTAATAGCAGTAGGTGGGGCCAGACTTCTTTGGGGTATTTTGATATTGATATATCAGAAAGTATTAATGGGAAATATTCCTATCAAGCACTTAGCTATAATCATATTTACACTTCATATAGTATTGATATTATGTTTATTGAACTACCAATTAATATTGGCTATGAGTTGAGTGTGTCTAAATTTTATTTTCTTCCTTTTATCGGTATAAATTCTACATTTATTAATAATAATAGCATCAAAATTAGTGATGGAAGCTATATAATGTATGGTGAGATACAGAATCTAAGAAGCGTTTTTTATAGTGCATCAGTTGGGTTAGGTATCGGTTATCCTTTATCTAAACACTGGAAACTAGGTGTTAATACTGAATATGCTTATGGATTAGGATCTATGAATCAATCAGCAAATTATGACTTTAGACCATCTTCTTTGAAAATAAATTCAACTATATACTATGTATTCTAAAGTTCAGTAAAAAAACTCTTATTTGTTATAAAGCATTCTTACATGATTTGTAATTATCTAGAAACTTCTTATTTTTCATAATTTTAGGTAAGCTTTTATGCTTTTTGGTTTAACAGTTTTAAAATCTTATTCTAAAAAAAATAATGTAAATTTGAGCCTGTTTTTTAACACAATTATGATAGATATTAAATTAAGCCTGAATAATAACAAACAAGTATATGGATAGTAAGATACTAGAAGATATTGAATGTAAAGTGTGTCATAATAAAGACCCTGAGCAGTTTAAGTTAGCTTATCAAAAAGAAGATTTGGAAGTAGTGCAATGTGAAAAATGCTCCTTCGTTTTTATTCCACCATATTATCGTAAACAGTTGACATATCATCAATATAAAGATGAGTCAGTTCTAAATCAAATCCGTGAGGGAAATGATTGGATTAAAATCCAGAGACATAAGTTGCGCTTTAACTTGATTCGAAAATATAAACCCTCAGGAAAACTGTTTGACCTAGGTGTAGGATGGGGGCATTTTCTATATACTGGCAAGCTTCTAGGATATGAAACCTCTGGGATTGAAATATCTGAAATGCCTTATAGATATTCCAAAGAAGACTTGAAATTGAATGTTCAGCATATTGATTTCTTTGACTATCCCGAAGAGAAAGAGAAATATGATTTGATTACAATGTGGGATGTATTAGAGCATATTGATGACTGTGATAAGGCAGTTGAGAAATGTAGTAGTATGCTTAAAGATGATGGTATTATTGTAATTCAGGTGCCTCAGATAGATAGTTATTTTGCCCAGAAGTATAAGGAGAAATGGAAGATGATGGGATTGGATCATGTAAATTATTTTTCAAAAGATACGATTACTAACATATTGAATCAATATAATATAGAGGTAAAGACGATTAAGTCATCATTGGAGATTAAGCTCTTTATTATGTATATTCTCTATCCAAAAATTCAAAAATTAAAAGGAAAGAAAAAGGCTGCAGAAGTGAGTTCGTCTGGACGTCAAGAATATTATAATAAGGCAGTTGATAAACCCAAATGGATGCTTAAGCTGATGATATCATTCCACAACATCTTATATAACTCTCTTAGCCGCCTTAATATAGGTGAGGAGATGATTGTTATAGCACAAAAGAAAAAGAAGAAAGAATAGTTGTTTAGTTGTAACTAATCAGTGTGCTGAAATACAATAATGATAGTGGTTTACGATGATTCTTTTTTAATCTTTGTGTCACTTTGTGCTTCTTTGAGCAACTTTGTGTAATAAAATATCACAAAGAACCACAAAGAAGACACTGAGTTTCACAGAGAAAGCTTATCATGCGCTTCGAAATTTTGACACTGTTTAGTTACGTTTAGTTTACTTCTTATTAAATGGTAAATCAATGCCACGTCCATTCTTTTTATCCTCATATTTGAGTAAAAAGGAAAAAACAAGCCCTAATACACCAAGTGCTGCAAACATTATCATTGTTGGTGTATAATTTAGTTTCTCCACACCTCCTTGGTTTGTTGCATCAAGAATAACTCCCACTAGAATAGGTAATGCAAATAAACCTAAATTCTGAACGGAATACATTATGCCATAAGCTGTTCCTATTTGTTTTTCTTTAACTAATTGCACCATGGAAGGCCATAATGCTGCAGGAACTAATGAAAACGCTACCCCAAGAAGAATCATAGGTATATGTGGCGGAACATTAGTTAAAGCAAATAAAAGATGAATAATTAGTAATAAAGCTGAACCAAGAATCATTGCTGTAACTCCTTTGCCATAACGATCAATTAGAAATCCAAATAATGGTGTAAATATCAATGTTCCGAGCGGAAGTAGGGAGGTGATTTGCCCACTTTGAATACTTGTAAATCCGAATTTATGATAAAAGAAGTCTGGCGCAAAGGCTAGAAAAGGAAATACTGCTGAGTAAAAAGTTAAGCAAAGGAGTGCAATATAAATAAAAGCGGGATTCTTAATTATATTTCCAATATCCCTTAGATTGAAACTCTCCTTCTCAGAAGATGTTGATTCTGACTCTACTTCTTTATCGTATTTAATGTCGAACATCATATAAATAATAAAGGCAAGAAGTCCCATTAATACTAAAACTGCTGCAAACCAGATCGCTGTACTTAAGTGTTCTCCACCATCTGAGATCTGTGGAGAGAGCTGTAATGCAGCAAAAGTGCCTAGTCTCCCAAATCCTACTTTTAACCCAAAGGCTAATGCTAAATCTTTTCCTTTAAACCATTTTACTAATATTCGACTTACAACCACTATGCTTGTCTCAGCACCTAGTCCGTAGAAAAACCTACCAAGTAACATCATCTTTAGCTCTGATGAATAGGAGGGGAAGAATGAGTTCATAATGTTATAACCAAAGCCACCTTGCGAATAATACTCTGAGGCACCATAGGCTGTTATCATAGCTCCAAAAGCCATGAAAAAGATAAACATGAAGCCTGTTCTACGTATTCCCAATCTATCGAGCAATATTCCTCCAACAACTGCCATAAGTAGAAATGTATTGGGTATGGAATAGAAGGAAACGAAAAGACCATAATCGGTATTACTAAAGCCAAATTCAGTCATCAATTGATCCTTTAAAGTAGAAAAAGCATCATAGAAATAATAATTAACTGAGAGTATAAATCCCACTAGGATTAGAATTCCCCAGCGTAATGTTGCTGATTGACTGATTTGCCTTTTAATATTATCCATATTCTATATTTTGGTCAAAAATAATGCAATTTGAATAGGTTTATAGATAAAAAAATATTGAAGCATAAAAGCTTCCTCTAATGCAAAAAGAAAAACCCGCGCTGATATTATCAACAACGGGTTATCTTAATCTATAAACTACACAAAACACATTATATTAAATCCATACTAACACAATATGGACAAAAACACAATCAAATTTATCTGTCGTAAGACAGAAACACGAAATTCTAATGAAATATTATTCAGTGAATTAATATGAACTAAAGGAAGCAATTCAATTAATGAATTGCTCTCCTCTAAAGCGGCTGCAAATATAGTTTTGTTTCTTAAATAAACAAGAAGAAAATGGCTCTCTTTTGAAAATATATTAATATATATAAAGTGCTGATATTGTTGATGTAATAGTCGCTTCTACTAGAGGAAAGGCATCTAAGGATTTGATTGTTGGGATTTAACTTTCATCTTTATGAGAAAATAATAGTAATCTTGCTCAATAGTGTCATATTTTTGAACATATATTTTATAGTCTTCAAGTCGATAACTAATATTTTCCATTGGTAATTCAAACCAATTCTCACTTCCTTCTTCTTCTCCTCGAATGTAAACTTCTATAAATTCATAGGTTTCATCTTCTCTAAATCCTTTTACAGGTAAACAAACTTCATGATAATTGTGTTTACAACACCAATCATCTTTATATATCGCTAACGACTCTGTCTTAATATCAGATGATGTAGTAATATATGTGTTTAGATAATCAGGATCTTTTTCTTTTTCACAGGATGTCAAGAATAATAATCCTATAAGTGCTCCGACAAAGAGTACTCCTATTGCTAATGTTCTAATTTCTGCTGATGTTTTCATAATATATAGGTTTTAATGTGTTAGTTGATATAAACTTGGTACTTTAACATAGATGTCTTCACTTGAGTAAAATAGATTTTCACATCAAGGAGTAAGTATGCTAATTAGGTTTAAATGTCATCACTTAGGATTCTGTAGATATGCCAGTTATTAAGGATTACCTTAAAAAGGTAATTACCAAATTTAACCTTATAAACAGTTAAGCGCATTTGCGTGCTTTCATTTATAGTTACTACTCGCTTTAAATAGAATTCCTTGTTTTGCATTGTTTTGGCTACAAGAAAGTTGATATACGTTACTTTGGTTACGGTCTCTTCGTCCACATCCTTGGTAACAACAATACTAAATTGTTTATAGCTATCGACTTGAGATTCATCTAGCTCATTAATTGGAGTCATCATTAGCTCATCGATACAAGGTTGAGGGTTTTCGTAAATGCTTATTGCCGACCCAATCATTGGTGTTATTAATAAGGCAAAAAGCAAACTTATAATCTGTATTAAAGTTTTCATAATAGTTTTATTTATTTGAATAATGCCCAAATATATATTCAACAATAAACGCGACAAAATGTAATATACTAAGGGTGTGACTTTATCGTCCTAATAGGTATAACAATCGATAATTAAGAAAATAAAAAGAAACACTCCGCAATAAGATTCGCAATACAAGTTGCTTTGTTCTAGAGCACCCGTCTTTACCCACATTGTCATATATATATACCCTTCTTATCGATATCCATTTCGTAGACAAAGTAGGTCATTTTGTAGATTTTATTTGTATCAGACCAAAACAAAAGCGTACTTTACATTAAATTAAATAATTGCGTTGAATTCAAAGTTTTTATTTAGGTATCATTAAGAAAATGAGCTTATGAAAAGTACATTTCTGTTAATATTAGGACAATTATCTTTATTGAGTGGATCAGTTGTCTTTAGTTTATTCTATTTTTATTTCAATAATATGCCATTATTGATATTAGCAGTTGGAATCTTATTTGGTCTGACTATAGTTTTTAATTTAACATTTATGAAAAACGAGAAGTATGATTAATTCAAACAGGAACATATTATCATTCAGTTGGCTTGTTAAAAAGCATCCCAGATTAGTTACTATCTTATCGCATCTAATGTTTTGGTTCACTTATTTAATGATTCATTCGGCATTGATGAAGCTTAATCTGCCTGAGAAATCCTTTATGAACCTAGCCTCTGTTACAGCGGTATTTTTTCTACCTGTTGACATTTTAGCTACATATTTTACCCTTTATGTGCTAATGCCTAAACTTCTATATACTCGAAAGTACATCCTTTTTATTTTCAGTTTTACCGTTTCGGCTATTCCATTTATCTTACTTACGCAGGTTATATATTATTATATATATGCACCAATCTTTCACCCAGAGAAGGTTATCCTAAGAGGTTTCTGGGAGTTTGGTTACTTCTATTATGTTGTAGCTACATATGGTATTGTGGTTTTAGCGGCAGCAATTAAGCTAACAAAAAGGTGGTATGAAGAGAAAGACCGACAAGCTGAGTTAGAAAACCAAAGTCTGAAAAGTGAATTGACAATGTTGAAATTACAAATTAGCCCACATTTTCTATTTAATACTTTAAATAATGTGGATAGTCTTATTTATACTGATAAGGAAAAGGCATCTGAGACTATTGTTAAACTGTCTGATATTATGCGATATATGCTTTATGAGTCTCAGCATCAGAAAGTCCATCTATCAAGTGAGATTAAATATCTGAATAATCTTATTGAGTTGCATTCCCTTCGTTATATAAAAGAAGGTTTTATAGAATTGAATATTAAAGGAAAAATAGATAATATACTTATTGCCCCATTACTATTTGTTCCTTTTGTGGAAAATGCTATTAAGCATGGATCGAAAGAGGTTAGTTCTCCTGGGATCACAATCAATTTGGATATTAGAAGTGACAAAATAGTTTTTTCAATTATTAATTACATCAATAAAGATCAAAGGAAAGATAGTGAAGGTGGTATAGGTCTCATAAATGTAAAACGAAGATTAGAACTTCTTTATGCCAATAATTATGATTTGATGATTACTGAAACAGATAAAATATATAATGTGGAATTAATCGTAAATTTGTAGCATTATGAAGATAAGTTGCATAGCAGTCGATGACGAGCCTTTAGCTTTAGATAAGATGGAAATATTTATTAAAAAAGTTCCTTTTCTTGATCTTAAGGCATTGTTTAGTAATGGGATTGAAGCAATGGAATATATTAACGCCAATGCTGAGAAGATTGATTTGTTGTTTCTGGATATTCAAATGGATGATATTACAGGTATTCAACTATTGGAGGTTTTGAAAAACAAACCCAAAGTAATTTTCACAACAGCCTACGACCAATATGCTCTAAAAGCTTATGACCTTGATGTATGTGATTATCTCTTAAAGCCAATTTCATTTAATCGTTTTCTAAAAGGAGTTAATAAAGTCTATGATTTGCTTTGTGAACCCAGTCAGATTAAAAGTACTGAAATAGGTGCTTCCATGTCAGAAGTAGGAAAGGCAGAACATAAATCAAATAAGGTTGATTATATTTTTCTTAAAACCGAATATAGAATGCAGAAAGTCAATTTTGATGATATTCTACTTATTCAAGGGATGAAAGATTATCTTATGGTAAAAACCACTAAGGGGAATATTATGACTTTAATGAGTTTTAAGAAAATGGAGAATTTACTACCTACAGATAATTTTATCCGTACTCATAAATCGTATATGATATCTATAAATAAGATAGAAAGTATTGAACGTAATCGTATTAAGATTAATAATGAGTTAATTCCTATAAGCGATACTTACAAAAACGATTTTTATAATTACCTGAAGGAGCTTGGTGTCAATTCATTGAAGCCTTAGTTCTTATAGGCTTAAGGCCACGCCAATCCCAGCAGCTTCTTTCACTTGAGTTCGAGGGCCTATTTCCTCTTTAATTCCGTCGCCATTAGTATCCATCATAATAATCGCATCATTATCATAGATAATATCTAAAGTGAAAGTAAGAATAAACCTGCGATTAATCCTGTATGATATAAATGTATTCCAATTTATATCAATGTTTTGTGGTTCATTTACAAAAGCTGAAAAGAATTCAATGCGCGAACTAACATTAAGTCCTGATTTAAACTCTTTTTGATAGAATATTTTAACAAACCCACCAGGTTCACTTACAAAATGATCAGCAGGAACAATTATATTACCCGCAGTATCTCTTATGGCTTTTTTTACTCCAAAATTTCCGTCACTGGCTAATTTATCATCATTTACAATGGTCAATTTATAAGTGATGGGTGATACTAAAATGGAAAGTTCTTTAATAGGGTAGTAGTCCATTCCCAAGCCAACCATAAAATATCCAGGTGACATAAACATGGAAATGGGCACACTATCGTTAGGGTATTTATATCCTTTAGAAAATTGAGTTTTCAAACTCATATAATAGGAATACTTCCATTTCTTTGTGGCCTTATAACCAAATTTAGATGTAAAATTTAGTTGGTCGTTGGTTTTCTTGGTTCGGAGTTCTGAATAAATAAAAGTGCCATATTGAGCCTCAATAATATTCTCCCATGCAGCATTGGTCTTTTCATAGCGTAGTCTATAATGTAAAATCGTATTTAGGTTAATTTGATTCTCTCCACCAGCAGCCCAGTTTGTAAAAGAGGTTTGTCCTACATTTAGCGTAAAAACCCCATTGGATCGCCAAGTACTATCACGTGTTAAGACGCGATCTTTATTACCCTTTTGTGCAAAAAGACTAATACTCAGAAAAGTGAATAATATGACAATACTAATTTTCAATTATAGATTCTTTGATTTGGGCACAAATGTAAAAAAAAAGCTCTTGTCATTTTATGCTGAATAATAAGAAAATTACTAAAAATGTACTATGGGATATTATACTATTTTTACGTGATAAGAATGAAGCATATTGCTCTAATACTATTAAAATCGTAAAATATGATAAAAAACTATTCTATATTGATGCTATTCTTGATAATTGGATCATCAATAAGTGCTCAAGATTTTTCAGAATTGAAGAATATAGATTTGAGCAGTCCTGAGAAATGTAGGGATGCTCAAACAAAAGTAATTGAGTCTTGCAATTACCTTTTGTCAACATCTTGTGAGGAGAACCTGAAAGGTCTAAATGCACATGCTTTTATAATTGAATGGATGATAGCTACTTCAGATTTCAACTTTAGCCTTGACGATAAGCTGTACAAAGTAATTATTTCAGATGAGATTCTTACCAGTAGGTATTATGCAGCGCTTGCTAAGATTGCAATAGAAGAAAAACTAAAAGGTGATGAACTTCAATTAAAAGGGATGACTTTGTTTCTAGAATATTGTGAGAATCCATCCAATAAAGTAAAAATAAAGAAAAAGTTGAAGAAGTATATTAATGCTAAGAATAGTAACACTTTATCAACTTTAATCGCGAGCAAATAATTTGAAAAAGAAAAGGAGTAATCTTTCAATTACTCCTTTTCTGGTTATTTAATTAAGGATTAGGCCTCAGGAGACTCCTCTTTAGGCTTCTCATCAAGACCACGCTTGATCTTATCCATCTGGCGTATTTTTGCCTTAAAAGTATCTATTTCCTTCTTTGCTTTATCTATTTTATTTTCAAATTCCTGCATTAATAAGTCCGCATTCTTTGAGCTGGCAAAGAAACCTATATTGGTTTCCCAAAGAATCACATCTGCCTTAATCTTATCAATCTTGGTTTTGAAGTAGTTCATTTCTCGAAGAATTGTTTTCTTGGCTTCTCCTTTATCCTTCATTCCATCAATCTTCGACTTCAAATTCATGTTCTGAAATTCAAAACTATCGATATTAAGATTATCCAAGCACTTATCAATATGCTTACGGAATTCTTTTTGAATTCTATTCAATTCCTTAAACGGAACACGTCCAATATCACTCCATTCCTTTTGAAACTCCTTAATTGTTTTAAGGTTATCTTCCTTTTTATCACTAAACTTATGAGATTTAAGCTTTTCGATAAGTTCTTTCTTCAACGTTAAATTTCCTTCTTCAATGCTTCCAATATTCTTAAAATATTCCGTTTTGGCATTAAAGAAAAAATCACAAGATGCACGAAATCGTTTCCAAATCTTGTCAGAATATTTACGTGGCACAGAACCAAGTTCTTTCCATTGCTTTTGCAATTTAATTAGCTCGTTACTAGTCTCCTTCCAATCAGTACTATTCTTTGCAGCTTCAGCCTGTCGGCAAATATCCAATTTCAAATTGTAATTATACGTTTGCTCCTCAGAAATAGTCTTGAAGTATTCTTTACGCTTATCAAAGAACTGATTCATTGCAGTTTTAAAACGATCCCAAATCTCATCATTTTGTCTTTTTGGGGCAGGACCTAAGGTTTTCCATTCAGCAAAAAGACCATTAATCCCCTCTGTTCCAGAATTCCATTCCTTTATACTGCTATGCTCCACCTCAATCATTTCTTCAATCCTCTCACAAAGAGCAGCCTTAAGCATTAAATTATTCTTTTGCTCTTCTTGCAATTTCTCATAATAATCATGACGACGTTTGTTAATCTTATCTGTTGCGGCTTTGAAACGATCCCATATTTCATCCTTTTTATCCATAGGGACAGAACCAACCTCGCGCCATTTGTCGTGATACTCTTGAAGTAGCTTAAATGATTTATTGATTGATTTTTCCAATAACAGCTCTTCTGCTTTTTCGGATAGTCTGATTTTCTCTTCTAAATTTTTTCTAAGGTCTAAATCACGCAACTCACGACTTATTTGAACTTTATCGAAAAACTGATCTACAAGAAAATGGTAGTTCTCCCAAAGGTTTTTCACTTTGCTTTGAGGAATCATACCAATCTGACGCCATTGTTCTTGAAGGTTTTTAAATTCGTCATAAGTCTTCTTAAGAGGCTCATCAGACTTTATCATTTTTCGTAACTTCTCCAAGAGTTCTTCTTTCTTTATCAAGTTAGATTCTTTCTCTTGTTCCAGTTTTTTCAAATAGGCTGATCGTTTAGTCTTATAGACTGAGAAAGCATTCTTATAATCTTCCTCATAAGGAAGTTCTACGGTCTTATAATCTTCCTCAGTACCTCCATCTTCAATAAACTTGTCATAAACACTTTGTTTATACTCTTTTATCTTAGTAATATAATTACCTTTTATTGCAGCAACTTTATCTTTAATGGAAAGGATATCATCAGTCTCATTCACTAATTCGACTAGACGCTTTGCCAAATCTTCCAATTCAAAACTAGAAAAATCTTCATCTTTCTCTTTTTCACTATTTTCTTTAGTTTCTTCAGTAGAAGAGCCCACAATACTTTTTTCTTTATCACTAGGTTCGGTCACATCTTCAACTTTTTCATTTAAGTCGTCTTTAGTACCGTCTTTGATTTCGGAAGATACAATCTCTTTTTTTGTTTTATCAGATGGGGCTTCTTGCGTTTCAGCAGAGTTTTGAAGCTCCTTAGTTTCATCCTTTAGGTCTTCCTTCTTCTCAGCAATGACTTCATCCGTAGGAGTATCTTCAGATTCCTTATTTACAGGTTCTTCAATAGGAGCAACAACGGCTTCTTTTTTGATAATAGTCTTAGAAATAGTTTCTACTGATAACTCAGTAGGAGCTTCCTCAACAATTAGTGAAACTTCTTTTTCTTGTTGTTTTGCTTCTTCTTCAGTTTGGGCTTCATTATTTGCCTCAACTGGTTTGTCAAGCTTTTCGCTTGTTAAATTAGACTCTTGAGTATCTGCATTAGCAGCAGTTGTAGAATCTTGCAAATCATCATTTTGATTCGCAACGGTAGATTGATCTTTTGTTTCCATTTATCAAATTATATTTTGATAATTATTTAAATTAAAAATAAAAATTAACCATATCTCGTTTATCGTTTTATCAAGATAGGACTGCAAAAATATGAATTTTTTAATCTCTCTTACTTTAATATTTTTGATAGTTTTTCGTATGATTGTTTATGAATCAGACAATCAAACATATTGTTTTATATATCAGTGATTCAGTTAGATACAATAGTATTTGAAATTTAACAGGCTTCATTGAAGAATAATATCATAACATCATGTTATAAATTACACTAAAAGCTAAGCGATAATTCCTATTTTTGTCCGCTGTAATATTGTAATGGCTTAAGAATTTTGCAGTTTGAAAGGTGGCTCAAGTATTCAAGAATATGTAAATATATTATTGATATCGTGTAGTTATTAAGTGATTTGACAATTTAACAAACATATACATATGAGTTTTAGAATTATTGTATTGGCCAAGCAAGTGCCTGATACGCGAAATGTGGGTAAAGATGCAATGAAATCTGATGGAACGGTTAATCGTGCTGCTTTACCAGCAATTTTTAACCCTGAGGATTTGAATGCATTAGAATTTGCTCTCAGAGTAAAAGATAGTAGAGATGATGCGGAGGTAGTTATTTTAACAATGGGGCCACCGCGTGCCGCAGAAATTATTCGCGAGTCACTTTATCGTGGTGCTGATATTGGATACCTAATTACTGATCGTAAATTTGCAGGTTCTGATACTTTGGCAACATCTTATGCAATTTCTCTTGCAGTTAAAAAATTAGCACCTTTTGATTTAGTTATCTCAGGTCGTCAAGCGATTGATGGTGATACAGCCCAAGTTGGACCTCAGGCAGCCGAAAAGATAGGAATACCTCAAATAACTTATGCTGAAGAATTTTTAGGTTTTAAAGGTGATAAAATTAAAGTGAAGCGTCGTTTGGAACGAGGAGTTGAAGTGGTTGAAACTACATGTCCTGTATTACTTACTGTTCATTCATCAGCACCTGATTGTCGAGTGCGCAATGCGAAACGTATGATGAAGTATAAGCATGCCAAAACTGAGATTGAACTCCAAGAGCATAGTGAAGATTATTTAGAGCTTTTTGAATCACGTCCATATCTAAAAATTAATCAATGGTCTGTTGGTGATCTTAATGCCGATGTTAGTTTTCTAGGTCTAGGTGGTTCACCAACTAAAGTAAAAAAGATTGAAAATGTGGTTTTTACACAAAAGGAATCTAAAACTTTAAGTGATAGCGATAGAGATATTAATAATTTAATGAAGACTTTGATTTCTAGTCATGTGCTAGGCTAATCAATAGAATATAAGGATATTATGAAGAATGTATTTGTATATTGCGAGATTACTGAAGAGGGTCATATTGCAGATGTTAGTCTGGAATTGTGCTCAAAAGGACGTAAGCTTGCAGATGAACTTAATGTGGATTTAGAAGCCGTTATTATCGGATATAAGTTAAGTGGTATTCAAGAAGAAGTAGCTCCTTTTGGAGTAGATACTATTTATATTGCTGATGATAAACGTTTATTCCCATATACTACTTTACCACATGCCGCTATCTTTAGCAAGTTGTTGGAAGAGAAAAAAGCTGATGTTGTATTAGTCGGAGCCACATCAATTGGTCGTGATTTAGCACCACGTGTGGCTTCTACATTGCGTTGTGGGTTAACTGCAGATTGCACATCTCTAGAAATAGGTGATCATTATGTCAAGAAAACTGACACTACTTATAAAAATCTATTATATCAGATTCGACCTGCTTTTGGTGGAAATATTGTAGCAACCATTATCAACCCAGATATGCACCCACAAATGGCAACTGTGCGCGAAGGGGTAATGAAGAAAGAAGCTGCTAAACGTAAGAAATTAGCTGAAATAGTGAATGTTGATATTAAGAAGTATGTTTCTGATACAGACTTTGTGGTAAATATTATTGAGCGTCATATTGAAGCTCAAAAGGTAAATATCAAAGGTGCCCAAATAATTGTTGCAGGTGGTTATGGAGTTGGCTCAAAAGCTAATTTCAAACTATTGTATCAATTGGCCGATGCAATCGGTGCAGAGGTTGGAGCTACTAGAGCTGCAGTGGATGCTGGTTATGAGGAGCACGAACGTCAAATTGGACAAACGGGTGTAACAGTTCGCCCAAAGCTATATATCGCTTGTGGAATTTCTGGTGCCGTTCAGCATCGTGCTGGAATGGATCAAAGTGCACAGATTATTTCAATCAATACGGATAAAGAAGCTCCAATTACGAATATTGCAGACTATAATATTCAAGGAAAATTGGAAGATGTTTTGCCAAAAATGTTGAAATATTTTAAGCAGAATTCTAAATAATATAAGATAATTAAGAACTTTAAATAAAGATACTAAAATGTCTAATTTATATACAGATAACGAACATATTAAATTTCATTTGGCACATCCAATGATGGAGAAGATTGTTCGTTTAAAAGAAGATAATTTTTCAGAGAAAGACAAATACGAATATGCTCCAATTGATTTTGAAGACGCCATGGACCATTACGATAAAGTATTGGAAATTGTTGGTGAAATATCAGGTGATATAATTGCTGTTAATGCAGAAGATGTGGATCATCAAGGTCCTAAGGTTGTGGACCATCAAGTTGTCTATGCTGATGGAACTCAGAAGAATATTGATGCGGTTGTGCAGGCCAAGCTTTTTGGAATGTCTTTGCCACGTAAATATGGTGGTTTGAATTTTCCTATTGTGCCTTATGTAATGGCAGCTGAGATTGTTTCACGTGCTGATGCAGGATTTGCTAATATTTGGGGTTTACAAGATTGTGCTGAAACAATTCATGAGTTTGGTTCTGAAGAAATTAAGGATAAATACTTACATCGTTTTAATGA
>Ga0164315_10000372_pt1 | contig 30633 bp, 34 predicted proteins | sample GuaBasSedimGuay6_FD_113737 | JGI IMG/M metagenome (GOLD analysis project Ga0164315, IMG submission 113737) | Subseafloor sediment microbial communities from Guaymas Basin, Gulf of California, Mexico - Guay6, Core 4569-2, 0-3 cm | ecosystem: Environmental > Aquatic > Marine > Hydrothermal vents... | reverse complement strand
TCCTAAAATTTGCTTGTTTTTAGATAATTTGTCGTAGAAGCCTTATTTTATGGGCTATGAAATATACAAGAAAGTTTGAATTTAGTGAATAATTTATGAAAATTGTGAGGTTTGTGGTTGTATAAAATGAATTATTGTCAAAGATTTAGAATATTTTAAATCTTTTTTTAATTTTAATCAAACCTAATCTTATGCCACTATATCGCATGAGCTTCGCTACTTTTTTCCACTGGTCTGGTTTATAGCAAGGTTCGTCGCAAGTTCTGCATCGTGGTTTTGTCTCATGAGGGCATTGATTTAGTCTATCTAAGCTATACTCAATAAGCTCATCACAATCTTGACACAACTTTAAATTTAAAATATATTCTGTGTCTTTATAGCTTAAGTTTTTTGTTGTTTTTTGTTGATTATTATGCTTGTCTTGACAAAATTTTTCAAAAAATTTTTTAAGTGTTTGAAACTCTATTTGGTATTTTTCTTGGGTCATACTATACTTATAACCTGTTTGTAGTTTATGAGTATATTTTCTACTCTTTGTTGCCATAGATATTGAAAAGTTTTTTGCTCTTCGTTTGTCGCTATGCCTTTCATGCACTTTTGCATACATAATTTCATATTATTATCTGGCTGTATAGACGATGGGTCATAAGATATATAAACTGCTTTCTCTTTGGTTTTCAGGCAAATTTCACTATTTATATCTTGTGAAAAACTCATAAGCGAGTGCCTAATATGTTTGCCGCCAATACCCTTGAAACCATAGCTATTCGTAGCTCCCGTGATATATGACACCACATTTGCTACTACTCCTGTGGTGCCATTTTTGTAACTATCTTTAAACTGCACTTTTATTTCACCTCGTTTTGGCAAATCGCTGCCATATAAAACTTTCAAGCCTTCTCGCACCGCAAGATATGCCCCTGCTACAGTTGGGCAGCTGTGTCCGCTTAGTTTTGCTACATCTTCATAGCCAAACTCTATCAATCCATATTCAAATGTGCCTAAAAAATTTGACAAGTCATCTTGTAGTTTGATACTTTCAATATTTTGAAAAAACTCTGGACTTTTCATATTTGCTCCTTGTATCTTATTATAACAAAACTATCTTAATTTACAACACTTCCACTACTATTGTTTTAAGATTTTTTTTTGTTTGTATATCTATTGTTTTAAGATATGGTATATCAAACTTCATAAGCATAGCAAAATTTTCTATACTATTGTATGCTATATCTTTTAGAAGTTTGCCTCTGTAGTATTTTGCCCAATGGCTTACTAACTTGCCATTTTTTATAAACTTATATGTTATAACACTTGCTATTGGTTTGTAGTATTTGTCATAATACCCAGCTCTTAGATCCAAAATTTCATCGCCCAAAATTTCATAGAGACTATTTTTTAGGTGTTTTTTGTAGTATTTAGCCACATCTATGCTTGGTAGTTTTGCCCCTTGTTTATAACGATAATTTGGTATAAAATCTTTTGCCATAACAGCACCAAAAAGATCGGAAAATATGACCACTTTATGGTCAATATATGTTCTGCTTTTTTTATCTAAGTTTTCATAGTCTATGGCATCGTATGCTACTCCTGTGTATCGCTGTATCGCTTTCATAGTAGGCTGTCGTGTCAAATAATATATATTTTTTTTAGTCTCATTTTTATCTTTAAGTCCAAACCAAGTTGACACCTCATCTATAGGGTTATCGTGTATGAATTGTTCGTATAGTTTGACTATTTGTTGTCTGTGTTCAAATATCTCAGGCAAGATAAAACTATCTATAGCATATGGATTGTAGTTTCCCCGCTATTTTTAGACTGCGATGACGCAAATAATATATACATATATTTTAAATCAATTCGATATATACATAAGTTTCACAAACTATTTTGTAACTATTTGCACTATATTCTTTTGCGAGTTGCTTGTTGTGTCGTGTAGGTGCATATCCAATAATCTTTCTTTTATTGCACATTTGTATTATTCTTTAAAGTGAAAATATTTTTGATGATATAGACTATAATGCCTACAGGCAACACAGATATACCGACCAAATATGCTACAGGTTTAAATACATTTTGTTCCTTTAACGCAAAAAATCCCAATATAAACACAGCATATGACATTATGCGATATATAGAAATAAATCTGCCTAAGTTATCGTATATGTTTTTAGCTGTTTGTTTTATATTGTTTGTTGGTTTTATATCTACTTCCTCGTCATACAACTCAAGTTTGTTGTTATCATCTGTCATAAAATTTTTGTCGTAGTTTGCCACAGATTTTTTTACTTTATTTTTATACGATAAATAGGACACAAAAACGATCATACTAAAAGTTACAAACGATACTTGAGTGTTTAGTATAGTTGATTTATCAGTCCATATAAGCAGACAAAGCATCAAAACCACATCTACTATAAGCACAGTTTTGGCTATACTATATATCGTCATCGTCTTTATAACCATACTTTTTCATATAACTATATCTTGGGTCATCTGCTAACTCTTTGAACTGTTTTTGTGCTTTGTCATAAGCTTTTTTAATATTTAGTATGGCAGCTGCTATGCCCCAAACAACGCCAACCCATAGTGTCCAAGTTGCACCAGTGATATTTTTCATAACCAACCCAAGTCCTACACCAACAACTATAGCTATGACTATAGAAAATCCAAGCGAAGCAAACTCCAGCGCTACTAGTTTATCTTCGTGCTTTGGTTTTATTATTTCTATTTTTTCTGTCTGTGATGTCTTGTTTGTCTCGTCTTTCAAAATAATCCTTTCGTATCTATGGGTGGTGTAAGTCTCAAAACTTCATAACTCTTTGGTGTCGCTACTCTACCTCGTGCTGTGCGTTCTATATAGCCATGGGCTAGTAAATATGGCTCAATAACATCTTCTATGGTTCCTTCATCTTCACTTAACGCAGCGGCAATTGTGCCTAATCCCATAGCTCGCCCTTTATTTGATACAAGAAGTTCCAAAAATTTAATATCAAGCCTATCAAAACCAATCTTATCAACACCTATTTCATCTAATCCATACGATGCCCTACTCTTTGATATAAAGTCCTCATCTACTACTTCAGCAAAATCTCGCACTCGCCTTAGAAGTCTCAATGCTATTCTTGGAGTGCCACGACTTCGTTTTGCTATCTCATCACAAGCATCATCTTGTGCTATTTTTTCTAACTTTTTAGATGCAATTTTCACTATTTGTGCTAACTCACTTTCTTTATAAAACTCCAAACGAAAGTGCATACCAAACCTCTCTCTCAAGGGATTTGACAACATGCCAGCTCTTGTAGTAGCACCTATGAGAGTCCATCGTGGTAGGTCTATTTTCACTGTCTGTGCTGCTGGACCACTACCTATGATGATATCCAACCTATAGTCCTCCATAGCTGAATATAGTATTTCTTCAACTGCTGGTGATAGTCTATGAATTTCATCTAAAAACAGTATGTCATTCTCTTCGAGATTTGTGAGAATTGACGCTAAGTCTCCTGCTTTTTCTATCATGGGAGCTGATGTTATCTTGATATTTGAGTCCATCTGCGAGCTTATAAGATATGCCAAAGTAGTCTTGCCAAGTCCTGGAGGACCAAAAAACAACACATGGTCAAGTGCCTGTGCTCTTTTTTTGCTTGCTTTTATAAATACATCTAAGTTTTTTTTGATATTGTCTTGACCTATATAATCGTCCCAGCTATCAGGTCGTAGCGATAGTTCTGCTTTTTGGTCATCTATATCTACTATCTGCATACCTACCATCCTATCTTCCATCAATATACCTCATTTTTAGATGGGAAGTCCCCGCTTTTGATATCTTGGGTAAATTTATTTAAACTCTCTTTTATCAAAGTAGCTCCATCCATATAAACTCTCACAAACTTTGGCATAAAACCGTCGTTAAATCCAAACATATCACTCCATACCAACACTTGTCCATCAACATCGCATCCTGCCCCTATACCAATAATGGGCACTGAAACTGCTTTTGTGATATGTTTTGCTATATCTGCTTTGACTCCCTCTAATACTATTGCAAATACTCCTGCTTTTTCTATTGCTTTGGCATCTTCTATGAGTGTGGCTATGTCGTTTTCGTCTTTGCCTCGAACTTTGTATCCGCCTTGGGCTCGTGAAACTTGAGGCATAAGCCCTATGTGTCCCATACATGCGATATTTTGCGATGTGAGATACTCTATAGTGGTCGCCATATTTTTACCGCCCTCTATTTTTATAGCATCGGCATTGGTTTTTTTGTATACTTTTATGGCACTTTTAAGTGCTTTTTGTTTTGTAGTTACCGAACCAAAAGGCATATCACATACTACGAAACTTTCTTCAACTGTGCTACATACTGCATTTGTATGATATATCATCTGTTTAAGTGTGGTGCTGATTGTGTCGTTTTTGTTTGCGAAACTCATATTTAGACTATCGCCTACGAGTATTATATCTATGTTGCCATCAAATAGTTTTGCAAACACTCCATCATAGGCAGTTATCATAGATATTTTTTTTATATTTTTTGACGCTTTAATATCTTGTATATTTAGTTTTTTCATATTATGTCCTCCTTTATATTTGCAGCTATGTTTTTAAAATTGACACCATTTATTGTAGTTAGTTTTTTCTCTATCTCTTTTAGACCATTTAACAACTCATTTGACTTGATGCCGTGAGATATAGAAAGTTGTGCTTCAACAAAAGCACTCAACAAATCACACTGCTTGAGTGCTTCACCATCTATAGTATCATATTTATCTTCGTTATAGTTTTGGGGATTGTCAACTACTTTTATGTGTCCGCCTTCTATAATTTTATTTTTAAACTCATCTTTATTTCCATCAAACAAACCTAAAATATATGAAAACTCTTTTTTGAGATTGTTCGGTATGTTTGGCATTATTTCATCATTGATTTTTTGTATCTCAAACTCACTTATGATATTTGATAGATTGTCTACAGAGTATTTTACAGGTGATATGATATCTCTTGTGAGTGCTTCTGGCAAATCATGAAACAAACTAACAAAAAAGTTGTTTTGGATTCGTTTGTCGCATGCTCTTGTCTTTATGGAGTAAAAGTATGCAAATATAGCTACGCTTAGCATATGTCCCAACACTGATGTCTCTGGCACCCGCGGCGTTTGAGCCCATCTTTTTTGAAATCTAAGCCTACCTGACAGGTCTATAATTTTTGCTAACTTTTTATTCAAAGCAATTTTTTGCACTCCTATTAACTCAAAATAATCCTCTATCTCGTCTTCTACATCATTTTTTACAATTTCAATATCTTTCAAAAAAGAGCTGGTCTGATATACTATATTAAACTCCCATCTTGTAGCTAGATATGACGATGCTTTGAGAATAAACCGTTCTTTTTTATATATAGTTTCATCTGATAAATACAACTTAAATTTATCGAAAAACTTACCATCGTCTATATTCTCTAAGTCTGTTTGCAGCTTGTCTATGACCCACTTGTTTATTTCGGTTGATTTTTGTTGTAATGCTTTGTGAAATACATCGGGACGAATGTCTGTTACTATTACTCGTCTTAGAAACTCAAATATCCCTGCTTCTATCAAGTGTGTATAGCTGATATCTTTTTCAAGTTTTGATATAAAATAAGCTATTATAAATTTGTGTGCTTGCTTGTCAAGCTCTACAAGCTCCATCATCCTTGGATAGTCGTTCCATCGTTGTATCGATGCACCTGAAAATATAGTTTGAATAAGAGAGCTATTTATCATCTTTATCGCCTCTTGCTATAAGATATTTGCCATACAACATCGCCACTACTACCAAACCTACTACAATATATGCTACCCAATGTTCTGGTTGTTTTCCCATCATATCTCCTTGAAAATATTTTTATTTTTGTCATAATTTGATATCGTGCCATTTGGTATATCATAATACCATCCATGAATATTTATTTTGTTTGTTTTTACTAGTCTATTTATCATAGGGTATGTTAGTATATTTTTCAACTGTATTTTGATAGACTCCTGTTCTACAGTTTTTGCGAGTTTACTTTTGTCTCCTTGGCAGATATTTTTAGCTATTTCTTTCGCTTCATAACCTAATTCAAGCCATTTTGCGACATGCGATAAGTTTTTGTCTTGTTTGATATTGTCATCAAACAATGCTTTACAAGCTCCGCAGTGGCTATGACCACACACTATGATATCTTCTACTTTTAGGATATTAACAGCATATTCAATCACAGCAGTAGTGCCGTGAAAATCGTCATTTACTTTGTATGGTGGCACAAAGTTGCCGATATTTCTCGTAGTAAACATATCACCAGGACGACTATGAAATATCAAATCTGGCGATACTCTACTATCACTACATCCTATAAATAGCACTTTTGGTTTTTGTCCATTTTCGATAAGGGCTTCAAAATCCTGTTTATAATTTTTATATATGTTATCTTTAAATTTTTTGTGCCCTTGTATCAGTTTTTGGATATTCATACTATATGTCTTGCTCTATTATTTTTTTAAAATTATTAAAATATCTCTCTCTAATTTTATGTAAATTTTTATACAAACCATTTATACTAAATGTAGTGCCACCAGTTTTTCCTATACAGATATATGTCAAACCACTTTGTAGCAAAAGTTCATCAAGTTGTGCTACTTTATTTGGTACTACTTCTACGATAGCTCGGCTCAATGACTCGCTAAATATATCAAGCTCACCCTCAAGTGCCACATCTATTTCACAGCCTATATTTGATATAGCACACATCTTGCCCAACGATATAGCCAATCCTCCTACGCCTATATTTTTTGCACACATGAGTAAGTTTTTTTTATTTGCATTTATCACTATATTCCAAAGTTTCAGCTCTTTGTTTAAGTCAATTTTTGGGTGAGTTCCTGCTATTTGCCCCTCTATCTCCTTGAGATACAAACTGCCACCAAACTCACTATATGTATCGCCTATCATATATATATAGTTGTTTTGTCCTTGAAATACACTACTCAAAACTTTGTTTTGGTCCTCTAACAATCCCACTGTAGCTATAGCAGTAGTAGGATATATACCTATACTATCTGTCTCGTTGTTTAGCGACACATTGCCGCTGACTACTGGAGTGTTGAGTTTTTTACAAGCTTCTTTTATGCCTTCGCATGCTTTTTTAAATTGCCACATAACTTCTGGATTGTTTGGGTTACCAAAATTCAAACAATCTGTTATAGCCAGAGGTGTTGCTCCACTCATAGCAACATCAGCACCTGCTGCCATAACTGCTGCTATGGCTCCAAGTTTAGGATCTATGTAACAAAACCTTGTGTTGCACTTTACACTCATAGATATGGCTTTGTTTGTTTGTTTTATACGAACTACACTACTATCAAGCGAGCCTGGGTGTTTTATGGTATTTGTTTGCACCATACTGTCAAACTGTTCATATATCCATGATTTATCAAGCACTTCTGGTGTGCTTAATAGACTATCAAATATAGCCTGAAGAGACAAATTTTTTATCATACTTATTTGTTTGATATTGTCTAAATATTTTGGTTTTGATACTGGGCGATCTAATATCGGCGATTCTTCACTTAGAGGTTGTATAGGTATATTTGCTACTTTTTTGTTTTCAAAATACAACTCCATATCCCCTGTGCTGGTAACTTCACCTATATCTACTGCATCTAATTGCCACTTATGAAATATATCTATGACTTTTTGTTCGTAGCCTTTTTTGGCACATATTAGCATTCGTTCTTGCGATTCGCTTAACATAAAATCATATGTTGTCATATTGGTTTCTCTGGCTGGCACTTTATCAATATATAATTTCATACCACTACCGCTTCGCCCTGCCATCTCAAAAGAACTGCTAGTCAAACCAGCTGCTCCCATATCTTGTATGCCTATGATGTAGTCTTTTTGAAATAATTCCAAACATGCCTCAAGCAAAAGTTTCTCAGTAAATGGGTCACCTACTTGCACGGTGGGTCTTAAGCATTCATTTCCAACTTCAAAACTACTGCTACTCATCACAGCTCCACCCAAACCATCGCGTCCTGTCTTGCTTCCTACATATATAACTGGATTGCCTACACCTTTAGCAACTCCTAAAAATATCTCATCTTTTTTGACTAAACCTAAATTAAATGCGTTTACTAAGTTGTTGCCAGCATAACAACTCTCAAAACCCACAGACCCGCCAATTGTAGGCACTCCCATGCAGTTGCCATATCCACCTATGCCATCAACCACACCTCGCAATAGTCTCCTGTGTAGTTTAGCTGTCTTTGTGTCCTCATCTATGTGGGCAAACTGTATCAAGTTCATACTTGCTATTGGTCGTGCTCCCATAGTAAATACATCTCGCATGATACCGCCTACTCCTGTGGCGGCTCCTTGATATGGCTCTATAAAGCTCGGATGATTGTGTGATTCCATTTTAAATACCACCGCATATCCATCGCCTATATCTACCACTCCAGCATTTTCACCAGGCCCTTGTATTACCCACGGAGCAACTGTAGGAAACCCACGAAGATATTTGGATGATGACTTATAGCTACAGTGTTCGCTCCACATAGCTGCTATTATACCTATCTCTGTGTAGTTTGGTTCTCTTTTTAATATATCAACTACTTTTTTGTATTCAAGTTTGGTCATATTGTGTGCCAATGCTATATCAAGTGGAGTTTGTGGTTTCATATTTATCCTTGAGCTTATTGTATCTTAAAAATATAAGGTCACCTCTAAAAACCTCTATGCTCATAGCTTTAGGGTAGTTTTTAGAGGTGACCATAAAGCTAACTGCTTCATCGACAACTTTTTATATCTACTATTATTTGATTTTTTAGCTCTATTAGAGAATCAAACTTTTTATTTTCTCTTATTTTTTTTATGAAATTTATCTTTAAATATTTTGCACTATTTTTTATAACTTCATCTAAAATATGTGTCTCTATACTAAAAACGCCATCTGTTGTCTCTCTGTTGCCTATAAATGTGATTGATTTATACCTTTTATTTTTTATTGTAGAGATAGTTTCATAAACACCTTGACTTGGTATCAAAAAATCTTTTGTGTGTATATTTATTGTTGGCACCACGCTTTTGGCTCCTATGCCTTGCCCTGCTATCACGGCACCCTCTATCTCATAATATCGTCCCAATAGTTTATTTGCTTGCTCTAAATTTCCTGCTTTTATGTAGTCTCTTATTGTTTTTGAATGTATTGCTATACCCTCAAACGACACTTTGTCTACTATTATTACTTGTTTGTCAAATATCTTTTTTAACTCTATCGTATTTGCGGTTGCTCCAAGTCCAAAACGAAAATCATAACCTACAACTATTGATTTCAATTCTGGAAAAAGCTCGTTGAGTTTAGATATAAACTGTTTTGCCTTTAGATTTTTTATATCTTTTAAGTTTACATAATACACTGGATATGAAGTAAAGTGTTGTCGGTATTTTTTTGGTGTGATATTTGCATATTGGTTCTCTATAGCCAAAATTGCACCTTTGTCATCAAGCTTGTCAAATAGTTTTTGGTGTGCTTTATGCATACCATCAAAACCACCAATAGCAAGTGAAGTTGTGTTTTTATCTACCAAACCAATAAAATGTCTCAATATTCCCCCTTTTGCCAGATATTTTGCTGTCTTGTTTTTGTATTGTTTGCCAGTTTAATTTGGCAGTCATCAGTTCGAACTCATTTTTTGACAGAGCTATTTGCTGTGTATCTATGACTACTCCGTGGCGGTCTCTTTTGGCTTTGACTCCTACTTCAAACTGTGGTTTATATAGCACTATCAAGTGGCTGTAAAAAAATCTATCAAGATAATCTATGATATTTTTGATAGCTATAAATGATACATCGCATACGACTATATCATAACTTTTGTCACTTTTAAACTGTCGTATGTCAGTGTTTTCATATACTTGAACCTTAGGATTTAATCTTATTTTGTCATTTAGTTGATCTTTGCCTACATCTACACAATCGATACTAGCTATACCATTATTTAACAAAACTTCACTAAAACCACCCGTAGATGAACCTATATCTAGTGCTGTTTTGTCTTGTAGCGATATATGATTTTCATCTAAAAACTGCTCCAGTTTATAGCCAGAACGACTGACAAACTGACCGCTATCATGGACAACTATATCCATATTTTCATCGGTTTTGCACGAGCATTTGTCTATAATTTTGCCATTTATTTGAACTTTGCCACTATTTATAAGTTCTTGGGCTTTGTTTCTGCTTTTTACATTGTGATGGTTGACAAGAAAATTATCCAATCTCATTTGGGTCGCTTATATATCCACTTATAGCACTATATGCTGCCACTGCTGTATTTGATAGATACACCTTTGATGTCCTACTACCCATTCTACCTACGAAGTTTCGGTTTGTAGTAGATATACACACTTCGCCATCTCCCAATATACCCATATATCCACCCAAACATGCCCCACATGTAGGGTTGCTAACCACTGCACCTGCATCTATCAGTTTGTCTATATAACCCAATTTTGTAGCAGTTTGCAATATCTTTTGTGTAGCTGGAGTGACTATCATACGAGTATGTCGTGCTATCTTTTTGCCTTCAAGTATTTGTGATGCTGTTTTGATATCACTTAACCTGCCGTTGGTGCAACTACCTACAAACACTTGATCTACTTTGATATGGTCTGCCACTGCACTTGATATTGGCTTGCCATTTTCTGGTAAAAACGGATATGCTACTACAGGCTCTAGGGTAGACACATCTATATCTATAGTTTGACAATAGTTAGCTCCACTATCGCTATAAAACTCTTTTGGAGTGTCTCTTAAGTTTTTGTCTTTTAGAAACTCTCTTGTGGTGTCATCTACGGCTACTATACCGCTTTTCGCACCTGCTTCTATAGCCATATTGCATAAACTAAACCTATCGTCCATGCTCAAGTGCGGTATAGTGTCGCCTGTAAACTCCAAAGTTTTATACAAAGCACCATCAACCCCAAGAATACGGATTATCTCCAGTATCAAATCCTTGCCACTTATGTATTTGCCCGGTTTTCCACTAAATACAACTTTGATGCTTTGTGGCACTTTGAACCAATTGCCGCCAGTTATCATAGCATATGCTATATCAGTGCTACCCATACCTGTAGCAAATGCCCCCAAAGCTCCGTGAGTGCATGTGTGGCTGTCCGCTCCTATGATGACATCACCTGGGACTATCAAGCCTTTTTCTGGCAGAAGTGCATGCTCTATACCCATATCTTTTTCATCAAAAAAGTGTTTCATATTGTGTTTGTCGGCAAATACACGGCTAACCTTTGCTTGATTTGCCGATGCTATATCTTTAGCAGGTATGAAGTGGTCAAGCACTATACAAAATCCATCTGGATTTGCGAGACCTTTAGCTCCGCTATCCGCAAATGCTTTTATAGATATAGGAGTGGTGATATCGTTGCCTATCGTCATATCTATGGGCGAAGTTATTATCTCATCGGCATACACCTTTTTGCCAGTATGCGAACTGAAAATCTTTTCTGTTATTGTTTGTGGCATATTTGTCCTTTCGTTTGTGTATTATTGTTTTGTGATATTATCTAAACAAACTTAAAACTCTATTTACTTCGATACACAACAGCTTTTTAGGAAAAAGCTCAACATCAAATATCTTTGCTATTGATAATATATCACAATATCAAGTATTTTTGAGATTGTTTTATAATTTTATGTTATAATTTGCATAACAATAAATTTTATTCATAGATTTATCGTATCGTGCTTTCTGTTTCATAGCAAATAGTGGCCAAAAGGAGTATATATGAATCTTATGACAAGCTGTATAAATGGTTTCGCTCAACTAACGGGAGGGGGGGAACACATAGTCTTTATATAAATAGTATTCAAAATTCTGCTCATACTTTGACCTTTTGTGGTCAATCTTTCTTTCGCTCATATTTAGCACACACCATAGCAACTTGTAGTCATATTGTAGCTGTTTATCGCACCAGTGTGTCTGCATCAAAAGATGCCAAAGATACACCGATGCCCAAGATTTTAGTATGTAGCGACATATCTACATACTTTTCACAGTGCATTTAGCTCAAAAAGGAAAAATATGAAAAGAATTACAAACGATATTTTGACAAGTTCAAATACAAACAAATACACCAAGATGATAGCCACAGGTGTATCATCTTTGGTAGTAGGCTTGACACTCGTGTCTTGTGGTAGTAGTAGTGGAGATGGAAGTAGTAGTGGTGGTGGCACCTCTGGCATCACTACTACTATGTGCGGTGCCACACAAACATATCTTGAAGTTGCTAGTCCAAATACAGGCGAGGTATGGCTTGATAGAAACTTAGGAGCCTCTCAAGTAGGCACAAGTTCTACTGATCACTTGTCTTATGGAAGCTTGTTTCAATGGGGTAGAAAAAGCGATGGACATGAGTGTATCACATGGACAGATGGCACTACAGGGACATCTGTCAATCCTACCGTGGGTATCCCAGCGGATATCCCAGCAGATAATAAATTTATTGAACCTCTCATGGAAGCAGATTGGAGAGTAACTCCGGATGACAATTTGTGGGATGGTGCAACTGCTATCAACAATCCATGTCCGTCTGGATTTAGGCTACCAACCGATAATGAGATTATGGCAGAAGCAGAAACATGGAATGATAAAGCAGATGCATTTTATAGTGTTTTAAAGCTGCCAGTCCCTGGGAGTAGATCACTCACTGTAAATTTTGCAGGTGAAACTGGTTACTATTGGACTTCTACTGTGGTGGATTTTGGTATCTCTTTTTTATTAAATATACAAAAAAGAGGAGTAATTGATGATGATAGTCCAAAAGTCTCGGGATATTCTGTGCGATGTATTAAAGATTAGAATATATTCAAATACTTAATCTTTGGTTTAACTCACTCTCTATACATAAACATAGAGAGTGAGATGCTTGACACACATCAACTGTAAAATACAAAGCCACACTACCCACACATACCAGCTTCTTTTAAAAACCGACTAAATACAAAATCCTGTTTCTTGATACGGTCATATTTTGCATAGCTTAGATACAATATATCTTTTGCTCTCGTAACTGCCACATAAAAAAGTCGTCGCTCCTCTTCTATGCTTCCACCTTTGGATATCAAGGTTTTGTTTGGAAATCTACCATCCATCAAGTCTATGATATATACTTCATCAAACTCCAAGCCTTTGCTCGCATGTATGCTCATAAGCGACACACCACTACCACGGTCAAGCTCCGAAGCTCCCAACACCATAGAGTTGATAAATCTAAACATATCATTGTGATGATATGAGAGTTGTTTGAGTATATCTACTTTTCGTTTTAGTTTAAATATCGCCGTTTTTTGCAAACTTTCATCTATCGTGCCATCTTTTTGTTTGGCTCTTGTTTCACAAAGTTTATCTTTAAATATCTTGAAAAACTCACTTTTTATGATATGAGATATAGCAGTAGTAGGATTTCTGATACGGTTTAGATCACTTACTAATCTATAAAACTCATATAAAAATTTTGCTCCATTTGGTTGTAGTTTTGGGTGTTTCAATATACTGTTTGAAAAAAACTTCTCATCAAATCCCAGTGATTTGAACTTGCCTATGGAACCTAACTCTATAAACTCATCAAATAGTCCCAACTGTTGATTGGTTTGTTTTTTTTGTGGAAAAGGATTTTTGATATCTTTGTTTGGGTGCTGCAAACCATTTATCACACTACCATCACCCAATAGCACAAGTGCTTCAAATATCTCTTTGGCAGTAGCTTGTCCTATACCCTCACCATGTTGTAGCGTCTCAATTGTCGCCATCATATCATTTGGTTTGACTTGTAACACTAAAATATCCAATATCATTTTTATCTCTTTTGAATCAAAAAAACTCCTACCACCTTTTCGTTTGGAATTTATGCCTGCTTCTCGCAAATTTGCTTCTATACCATCTGCTGTGGAGTTGTTTCTATATATTATGGCTATATTATCGTGGTGAGTTTGAGACGAAGATATATTTTTGGCTATATATTCGTATTGGTTGTATAGTTCGTCAAATACCAACAGCTTCGGTTTTATATCTGTGTCGGTTCTGGTGACTTCAAGTTTTTTGTCATATACTCTATCGTTGTGTGATATTACTTTGGTCGCTAGACTTAGTATAGAGGCAGTAGAGCGATAATTTTTGTCCAAATGATACACTCTAACATCTTTGTATCTCGCGGTAAATGACGATATGATACCTATATCGCTACCGTTAAAAGCATATATACTTTGGTCGAAATCCCCCACACAAAACAGTCGCTCAAAGGCAAACATATCAAGTAGTTTTGCTTGTAGTGGGTTGGTGTCTTGGTATTCATCTACTAGTATCTCGTCGAACTTTATAGCAGTTTTTTGCAGGTGTTTTATCATATAGACTAACAAATCATCAAACCCTATATAGCCATAATTTTTCTTGGTTTGGTTAAACTCATTTAACACATCTTCATACATATCGCAATACATTTTGTGTTCTTTGTTTTTTGCTTCCACCCAGTCGCCAAATCCGCCCTGTGCTGCTGTGTTAAGATAAAGCGAATAAATATCAAACAAATATCCGCCATCATAGGCCGATACACCTGCAGTCACAGGTGGCTTTCTTTTGTCATAGATAGAACGAAAAAGATTTTTCAGTTCCCTAGGAGTTTTGAGTATTAGATTGTATCCAGCAGCTTTAAGCAATCTATACGACACACTATGAAAAGTCCCTGCTATTATCTGTTTGGCTACATCATCGCCGTAGCTATTTTTGACTCTATTTATCATCTCTTGTGAAGCTTTATTTGTAAATGTTAGCAAAAGTATATGCTCTGGCTTGGTGCCGTTTGACAGCATGTGAGCTATCCTGCCTACGAGAGTAGAGGTCTTGCCAGTGCCTGCACTGGCTATTATGAGGTTTGTTTTGTTTGTGGTAGTGGCACTTTGTTTTTGCTCTTGGTTTAGGTTTGATAGTGGCATTTATATTTTATTGCTGTATTATAAACATTATATAGTTTTATCATATTGGTATATTTTTTCTAAAGCTTTTTTATTGTACCTATCAATATCTTTTAAGATTTTATGCTCTTTTGAATACATACTGTCCTTATGATTATTGGCGATTATTACATTTTTATCAAAATCATAAAATTTTGCTTGGAGAGGGTTGATACTTAGATTTACATTCTTATTTAATTTTTTGGTAAATTCAAAATGCTTTTTCTTTTGTAAATAAATCAAGTTGTTCACATGGTCTAGCAGTTTTAACTCTTCTTTATTTTTAGCTTTTGATATTGCTATTATATGGTGAAGCTCAAAGTTTGTTCGCTTTTTTATGTCATGTAGTTTAAAATATTCTTGTTTTGGTGTATCGCTTCTTTTTAAGTTATCTATGCTAAATATACCATAAGTTCCGATATTTAAGGCTATATTCTCATTTTTTTCATCTGTTTGAAAATAACTTGTTTGTTTTAAGAGAGAAAATATCTGTTGTGATTCATTTATCCAGTTATGAAAGTCTCGTTTATCTTTTTTATCGCCAATAAAATTATATGGGTTGGCATAGTTTTGTATTAGCTTTAAAAACTTATCTTTTTGGTATATTTTTAAGTTTCTATAGCTATCAAGCAGGTTTATATGATTGTCTATAGTTGTGTCTGTAAATATAAACATAAATTCATATATGGATATCGTATCATTTTTGTAGTCGCTATCAAACAACAAATCAGTCAAATAGCCAAGAAAATTGTCAAACAAATTTTTGTCTAAAATGTCTGTGAAAATTCTATATTTTTCAACTATATTTTTACTATTTTTAAGTTTAATTCCATCGTCGCTTATAGAAATAAAGTGTATCGCTGTTCTTTTGTGTGGGTTTGTTTCATTTTTATTTTTATCGTATCTTTTTATGAGACCCATTCTATGAAAATCTACAAAAAAGTTTTTTTTGATTGAGTTGTATGTAGTTTTGCCAACTTTGTCGTGTATTATATTTGTGATCTCTTGAAACTTTTCATAATCATTGATATCATAATCTTTTTTGTTTTCTCTGTCACTATAATCGCCTCTGGGAATTTCAGACAACTTGCCACCAATTTTATCATATATTACATCTATAAATTTTGATACAAACACCAAGTCATATCGGTTATGTTGTGATATGTGAACTCCTCTATAGTCATCTTTTTGAACTCTTTGCGCAATATATTTTAAAAACAGATTGTCTTTGTCAATATCCAAAATTTCTCGTAGGTTTTTATCCATCTATTTGCTCCAATTTTTCTAAACTCCAACGATAATACTCTTTGTTGCTTTCACACCCTATGTATCGTCTGTTTAGTTTTTTAGCTACCACAGCCGTGGTGCCACTACCCATGAAACAATCCAGCACAATATCGTTTTCGTCGCTACTGGCTTTTATGATTCGCTCACACATATCGTGTGGCTTTGGTGTAATATGTTTTGTTTTTTGGGTTTTGCCGTTTAGCTTCTCTTTGTGTCGTTGTGAGCTGAAATGCCACACTTCGCCACAAAGTTTGCCTTTTTCGTTTGGATACCATCTTTTGCCATTTTTTAGTATGCCCTTTTGTGTCGCATGTGCTATACGGTTGGCACTATCATAAGGCACTCGTATATCATCGTAATTAAATGTGTGTTTTTTATTTTTGGTAAAAAAAAGTATAGTCTCTTGGCCGTTGCTGTATTTTCTTTTTGCACCACCCATGCCATCTCTTTTGTCCCATGTTATCCAGTTTTGAAATACCATACCACGGGACAAGAGATATTGAAATATAAACGAGCTGTTAAATGGTGTATTAAATATATACAAACTACCGTTTGGCTTTAGTTTTTGTATTGCTTTGTCTATCCAACTATAAGTCCAATTGAAAAAATACTCATCTGATACAAATGTATCCCATTTTGCTTTTTTTAGATTGTACGGTGGATCTGTCAATATCAAATCCACACTTGCATCATCTACAATATCAAAAAAATCAAACACATCAAGATTGTATATTTTATCCAACTTCATAAGACACTTTCCAATTTTTCATATATAATATCTTTGTAGCTTGTCATTAGCTCATATCCCACAAAGTGTCTGTCAAGCTCTTTTGCTACTTTGAGTGTAGTGCCACTTCCAGCAAATGGATCAAGCACAATATCATCTACAAAAGAAAATAGTTTTACACACCGTTTGACTATCTCTTGAGGCATGATAGCACTATGTTTGCCAAAGGCTATGTCTTGTTTGTTTGGTATTGGTATATGCCATATTTGCTTGGTGTATTCTACCCACTGTTTTTGAGTTAGTTTGCTTTTTTCTTTTATCTCTTGCGATGGCATATGAGAGCTTTTGCCATCTTTTACATACACTGTTATAAACTCGCTTGTATTTTGTGCATAAAAGTTTCGTGGGTATGGGTAGCTACCAAACATAAGCTTCTTGCTACCGTTTGTGCGGTTCCATATATATGTATCATACAGATACATCTGTGTCTCTTTGTGATACAAAATAGAGTTTTGAATATCGCTGTTTAGGTCAAAAATATGTCTGTTGTAGTGAGTGTCTATGTCTGCTTTTTTCATAGGCATCAGCGGTGTGTTTATGACTAACTTGCCATTTGGGCTCAACACTCTCTCGCATTCATTCCAAACCTTGTGAAGTTCTTTTATAAAAGTTTTGTAGTTTGATATATCGCCTATTTGCCCTCGTTGTTGCTTTGAGTGTGTCTCCTCTTGGTAGCCATCTTTACTATAATTTTTGATATTGAAATACGGTGGCGAAGTGATGACAAGCTGAATACTATTATCTGGAATTTCACACATATCTTGTGATGGCTTAAAATAAACCTTATTTTGAAATTTTATCAAAGGATGTCAAACCTCTTCGGTCTTGAGTAGTTTATCTCTTAATTTTAGCACATCTTTTTTGTTTTGTTTTATAAGTTCGGTTAGCTTTTTTTTGCACTCATCTACAATCTCTTGTGGCTGAAGTGTGCTTAACTTGTATTTGTTTTTTATGTCGGTTGCTATTTTATATGCTTGGTCTATCTCACTTTGAAATACCACAAACTCTTCGTCCAGTATTATCTTGACACCAATTGCACCACTAAGTAGTGCAGCTATTTGTTCTTTTAAACTACCCAAAGATACATAAGGTTCAAACTCAAACAACACTCCTTCATCGTATAATTTTATATTTTTTTTAGTCACAAATGCTTTGCTCGCCTGATATGTAGCGATTGTTTGTTTTTGTTGTTCGTTTAGCACTTTTTTTTGTTTTTTGCCAAATCGTATCTTTGTAGTAGCTTGTTCTATATTCTTTTGGCTTAATATATTTTTGTTATTTTTTATCATATCTATCTTTGCTTCGTTTATCATAGCTACCACACCAGCACTACTAAATCCACTGGTTTGTTCTGCCAGCACAGTTTTATCAAATTTTGTTTTGATATTTTTTATAGCTTGTTCTATAATTTTTTGTCTGTCAGTGATATTTGGCAATCCTATATGAAGTTGCCTGTCAAATCTACCAGAGCGAAGCAAAGCATCGTCAAGAAGCTCCACTTTATTTGTAGCTGCTATAGTCAATATACTGTTTTCTAATTTATTTGTAGTCAAAAATCCATCCATCTGTGTCAAAAGTTCATTTAAAGTAGCATCTCTTTCGTCATTGTTGCCTACACCTCTACTTTTGCCTATAGCATCTATTTCATCTATGAAAACTATAGCAGGTGCATTTGCTCTGGCTGTTTCAAACAACTCGCGAACTCTTTTTGCTCCCATACCTACGTATATTTGCACAAAATTAGCACCACTTTGATAATAAAATGGACAAGAAGCCGTCGAAGCTACTGCTTTGGCTATCATAGTTTTGCCTACTCCTGGAGGACCTACAAGTAGCACACCTTTGGGTAGTGATATTTTATGTTTTAGATATTTTTGAGGGTTATTCAAAAAATCCACAACTTCAAGCAGTTCAACTTTGATATCATCGATACCAGCTATATCATCAAACGATATGTCAGTTTTGAGCGGTTTTATATCTGTAGTTTTTTCTTTTAGTGTATCTGCTGTTTGGTTTATGAGATTTGTCATATATTTTTTTGTTGTATTGTTATTTTGTCTATAAACCAGCAAACCAATTATTATGGTAGAAACGACAAGTAATCCTATCAAAAATGTAGTTAAGCTTATATGCCGAGATAGTAAATACAAAAACAACACAAACAGCACAACACTTGAATATATCATATATTTTTTTGAACTATTCATCTAATACTACTTATTGTCTATGTATTCCAAACATCGTGCTGTATGAAATGGTCTCGAATAAAGCGGAGACACAAATATATCGCCTTGTAAACTCCACTTTTGTTTGCTTGTTGGGTCTATGATTATACTTTGTGCTACTTTTCGTATAGCTCTATTTTCACATATCACTGGTTTGCCATTTTCAAACCAAGTTTTCACATCAGCCATACGATTTATAGTCACAAAATAGTGTGCCAAAATAAACCCAGCTATACCAAATAGCACAAATATCACTGCTTGTTTCCACTTTTTGCCACCAGCTACAAAAGGTCTAGTCCATACAAATATAGCAACAGCAACTATAAATAAACCTATGACTAAGTATCCGCCCTCAAGTTCTAAAAATTTAATCATAAATATTTACTCTCCCATATTTGTTCTTCATTTGTGAAGTATTTTAACCTAATTTTCTTAAACTCTCTACTTGAATATAAGGGCATATATTCATATGCTTTTATCTCCTGTTTTATATTGTTTATCACTTTTTGTGTGTCCTCTTTTGTTTTGCCATGTATCATGGTAAATAGATTGTATCGCCATTGTGGGTATTTTGGCCTTAGATAACAGTGGCTTACCGCACTATATTGTGCCGCTTTTTCGCCATATGTTTGAGCTTTAGTTTCATCTATATCCCACACTACCATGGCATTTGCATTGAACCCTGCTTTGCGATGGTTCAAAATAGAAGCAAATCTTCGCATAACTCCACTTTGTTTAAGTTCGTTTATCATATCAAAGAAATCGTCATAGCTTATGTTCAATTTTTGTGTTATATGCCTAAATGGTTCTGGCACTATATCTATATCTTCTTGTAGAAGTTTTATAAGCTCTATATGTTTATCGCTCAAGTTTATGGTTATTTTTTTGATTTTTGCTACTTTTTGTTTGACTGCTTCTTTGCCTGTGGTATCAAGTTTGACTGATATTTTAAATAGTTTTAAAGTGGGCAACACTATGTGGTCATCTGCTTTTGTTAGCTTGAAAAGTATTTGAACTGTTTTTTCTAAACCCAAAACAGAATTAGGCGATGTTGCTACAGTGAACCATATATTAAATGAATGATTTCTTTCATAATTGTGCGTGATACCGGGATGTGAATTAAGTATATCAACAGCATTGTCTATATGTTTATCTTTTAGTTTAAATGCTACTAAACTAGAATTATAACCTAAACTTTTTGTATCAAATATAGCCGATGTTTGTCTTATGATTTTATTTTCTTTTTGTTTTTTTATCGTATTTATCACTTCTTGTTCGCTGGTCTTTAGTTGTTTTGCGATAACTTCAAATGGTCTAACTTCAAGTGGAAAATCTTTTTGTAGTTTCAATAATATCTCATCGGTCATTTTATTCCTTTATGTATCATTTTACCTAAAATTTATAAAATTTCGATAAAATAACAAAAAGGCAAATCAACCATGTCATATTTCCCTGCTTTTCTTGATCTTTCACATAAAAAGATACTCATAATTGGAGGCGGATTTATAGCATATGAAAAGCTTCGTCATATGCTTGATTTTAGTTTAAATATCAGTATTGTAGCTTTGCATATAAGCAAAGATGTCCAAAAACTTATAAATACTCACAATCTCACACACGATGAAAAGGCATATGAGGTAGGCGACATAAAAGGATTTGATATGGTTATCGTAGCTACAGATGATATCTCTTTGCAAAAAAGTATATATTATGAATCAAAAAACCTAAACAACTGCTTAGTCAATAGTGTAGATAGTGTTGGTTATTGTGATTTTATATTTCCATCATATATCAAAAAAGGCGACCTTACTATTGCTGTATCCACTTCTGGTAGCTCACCTGCTTTTGCTAAGTTGTTTAAAATCTACATATCAAAACTAATTCCAAACGATATAGGAAAATTCTTAGAAAAGATGAAAAACTTTAGAAACAGTATGCCAAAAGGTGAAAATCGTATGAAATTTTTAGACAAAAAAGCAAAGGAGTATATAGATGAAATTTAGCAATTTTATGTTAGTGGGGTTAGCCGTTTTATTTTTTGTTTTAGGTTATTTAGCTCTGCAAGAAGCACAACCACAGCACAAAGATCCTAGAGTTTATTCACTTATAAAAAAACATATACCGTATTATTTAGAGAAAAGAGTTGGCGGATTTTCAATTCTAAACAAATACAATAAAGAAAAAGAAAAACCGCCTATCAAAGAGGTTTATGTTAGACTTCAAACACTTCAAATAGGTTGGGCAAAAACAAATCTCAAACTTGAAAACAATATTTTATTTGTATATAAAGATAAACAAAAAGTTGATGAGATAAAACTTTTGTCCGAAGATGAGATATTGTGGGTTAAAAAATATTTTGATATAAAATGATAAAATCAAAACCAATAATATTGTTTGATTTAGATGGCACACTCATAGATAGCACTCAAGCTATCGTAAAATCATTTAAACACTCTTTTGAACAAAACAGTTTTGAATTCAAAGGCAAAAACAAAGATATCACAAATCTAATAGGCTACCCACTTGAATATATGTTTGAAGCTCTAAAAGTTCCAAACGATAAAATAGATATTTTTATTAAAAGCTACAAAAAATTGTATCGACAAATAAATCAAAACAGCACAAAACTTTTGCCAAATGCTTTAAAATCAATAAAATTAGCAAATAGTTTTGCTACACTTGGTATCGTGACTACCAAAACTACAAGATACACTTTGCCTATGTTAAAAGAGTTTGGTATTTTGCATTTTTTTGATACAATCATAGGCAGACAAGAAGTAATCTACCCAAAACCACACCCAGAGCCTATACTCAAAGCGATAGAAAATCTAAATACAATACAAAGCAAACACATATATATGATAGGAGATACTATATTGGATATGATGAGTGCAAAAGATGCAAATATCTGTGGTATTGGTGTTTTGTGCGGATATGGCACGAACTCGCAGTTATCAAAATATAGTCAAATAGTTGTAGATGATACTTTCGAAGCAGTGCAAATAATCAAAAATTTATTTGAAAACGATACTTCATAAATAAAAAATAGCTATAGGTTTATTTAGACTTTGAGTTTAACTCAAAGTCTTTGTTGTGTAGCTTAAACTGCTTGCTTGAGAGCTTCTATAGCTTTTGCAAAATCAGGTTCAGCTGTGATTTCAGGAACTAATTCTTTGTATGTTATTTTTCCATCTTTTCCTACTACAAATATCGCTCTTGCTGTCACACCAGCTAATGGTCCATCTGTGAGAAGCATTCCATATGCATTTGCAAAATCTTTGTTTCTAAAATCAGAACAAACTTTCAAGTTTTCAATTCCAGCAGTGCTACAAAATTTTGCAGCAGCAAATGGCAAATCCATAGATACTGTTGTGACATCGGCACCTTCTATTGATGCTACATCGGTGTTAAATCTTCTTGTCTCTGCATCGCACACTGGTGTATCAAGCGATGGCACCACAACTATGAGTTGTGCTTTGTTTTTTGCTCCACCTACTGTTTCATTTTGAAGCATCGGGTTGCAGTTTACTACTGTTATTTCTGGAGCATTATCTCCTACATTTATCTCGTTTCCACTTAAGTTACATGTTGTATCTTGCTTGAATGTTACTGTTGCCATTATTTTTCCTTTTTTGTTTTTATGTTTGATATTTATCATACCATTAGCACCTAAATTAGACTTGCCAAAGTAAATGCGAGCTATTATACCAAAACAAGATAAATTTTGTCCTGTTTTAGTTAAATTTTTAAAAATTTGCTATTTAAGCTTTTTGTATGCATTTCTTGTTTTGTCAATTTTGCCATTTATAAATACAGTTGGTGTGCCTGAAACTAAGCTATCGCTGGCTACTTTCATATCTTTTTTAAGTATATCTAATACAACTTTTTGATTTATATCATCTAAACTTAATTTGCTATTTAGTGCTTTGTTAAATGCATTTAATACAATTTTTGGGTTTGTTTCTCTTGGATCAAATGAGTTTTCAAACTTAGCTTGATATGTTTTTATTTCCATATTATCAATCTTGTTGTCTAAATGAAGTTTGATCATAGCTTGGGAGAGTATCATAGCAGACGGGTGAATATTTACAAGTGGAAAATGAAAATAATACAAAGCTATTTTCGTGGGATTATTTTTAACAAATGATATCACCTCTGGCACATACTCTATACAAAATGGACAAAGAGGGTCTGAAAAAAGCACAACTTTATGTTTGGCATCTTTGTTGCCAGCTATTATATGGCTATCATCATAAACTGATTGCGGTAGCTTGATCTCTATTTTTTCTTTATACGATCTGCTTGTTTTTGGATCATATAGTTCTGTTGTGATTGCCTTGCCATCACTGAAAAGTATATCTTTTGTTTCGAACTCCCTTTCATCCGATTTAAGTTGTAAACTTAAAACATAAGCATTCCAGCCATCTACTTCAACTTTTTGTTTCAAAAATATTTTTATATTTTTCATATCCAAACTTGTCGTGAGCGATATTCTCTTTTTTTCAAAATTGATTATGTCATCATCTTTTAAACCAGTTGTATTGTTGTTAGAAGTTTTTGTTTGTGATTGTTCACCAAAACACCCACTAAACATCAACACTAAAATTGTCAAAGACAATTTTGTTATTATTTTTTTCATATTTTTCCTTTTTTCTAAAATTGTATCATTGTGTCTAAAATTTTTTATATTTCAAATAAAAACTCTATTAAATATATTGTCAATATTTTTTGTATAATACTCATAATCAAAACAAGATTTTATCTTATCTTCACCGATAGCATCTACGAGCTCTTTGTCATCTAAAAGATGTTGCAGATACAACGAATTGCCATCTTTATCTATAGGGCTTTTGCCATCTTGTATTTGTTTCCATACTTTCATAGCATTTCTTTGCACTATTTTATATGCAAGTTCACGACTTATACCAACCTTTGGTAGTTCAAGCAAAACCCTTTGAGAAAATACCAATCCTCCAGTTAGATTTAGGTTTTTTTTCATATTTTGTGGCATCACTGTCAAGTTTTTGATGACATCTGTCATGCGACAAAGCATAAAATCACAAGTTATAAAACTATCTGGCATCCAAAATCTTTCAGTTGAACTATGCGATATATCTCTTTCGTGCCACAAGGCTACATTTTCCATAGCTGGCACTGCATAAGCTCGCACTATTCTTGCCAGCCCTGTGATATTTTCTGTCAAAATTGGATTTCTTTTGTGTGGCATAGCGGAGCTACCTTTTTGTCCATCGCTGAAATACTCTTCACACTCATACACCTCTGTCCTTTGCCAATGACGCACTTGCACTGCAAACTTCTCTATAGATGAAGCCAGCAAAGCTAAACTTGTAGCAACGCTTGCGTATCTGTCTCGCTGTATTATTTGGCTGGATGCAAGTGCTATATCAAGCCCTAAATTTTCACATGTTATTTGTTCAAGTTCTATAGGCGAATGAGCAAAATTTCCCATAGCACCAGAAATTTTACCTACTGATATGGTTTTAAGTGAGTGTTGTAGATTTTTTTTATGTCTTTTAAGTTCATCATACCAAACAGCGAGCACCAAACCAAAAGTGATAGGCTCACCATGTATACCATGGCTTCGTCCTACCATCAGGGTCATTTTATGCTCAACCGCCCTATTTTTGATTATTCTCATCATATCTTCTACATCAACTATGATAAGCTCCAACGATGATTTCAGTTGTAAAGCTACTGCTGTGTCAATTGTATCACTGCTTGTCATACCATAATGAAACCAACGAGATTCATCGCCAAGAGATGTAGCGACTGATGTTGTAAATGCTATCAAGTCATGTTTGGTTTGTTTTTCTATTTCATCTATTTGTTTTATATCAAATGATGCTTTTTTTAATATTTTTTTACAATCCTCGTCTGGTATCAATCCTATTTTATTCCAAGCAAACACCACTGCTTTTTCAACATCAAGCCAAGCTTGATATTTAGCTGTCATCGTCCACTTATCGCTCATAATTTTTCTAGCGTATCTTTTTATCAATTTTTTTCCTTATACATCTAATAATAACTCAAAACAATACCACCTATTAAACTAAGCACAATTGTAAGTATTATAGTAAGTTTATCGTCAAGTTGTTGGTTTATGTGGAATTTTTTTGATATCAAATCTGCTATTTTCATAGCTGGATATACCATAATTATAAGCAAAGGTGCAGCAAAAACGAGACTTAAAACTATATCTCTCATAGTCGTTCTGGTCTATATTGTTTTTGTGTTATCTGCTCTGCCTTTTTTAGCACCTCTTTTGCTCCGCTTAAAATACAATCACTTGCTAATTGTAAACCCAGATTTTCACAATTTGATTTTAGTGCTGTTGCTTTGTGATATATGATATTTTCACCATTTGGCAAACCTATCATGACCTCCATATCTACTATGTCGTCGCTTATTTTTGCATGGCATGCAACAGGAGCTGAACAACCAGCTTGTATTCTATCTATAAAATCTCTTTCCAATTTTGCACATATATATGAGTTTTCATCGTTTAAACTCAATACTATTTGTTCTATTTTTTTATCGCCATCTATTATTTCAATGCCAAGCGAAGCTTGTCCCATAGGTGGTATCATATCGTCTAATTTAAATTTTTTTGCGTATGGAATATTTTTCAACAAATCAAGTCTTTTTAGCCCAATATATGCTAAAACAATTGCATCGTATTGACCCATAGCAAGTTTTTTTAGCCTTGTGTTTATGTTGCCTCTTAGTTCTTTTGTTTTAATATCTGGTCTTAGTTTTGATAGTTGCATCTGCCTTCGCAAACTTGTAGTGCCTACGGTTGCTCCTTTTGGTAGCGATTTTAAGTTTTTGTATTTGTGCGAAACAAATATATCTCTTTGGTCTTTTCGTTTAGTGACAGCCGCAAGTTTCAAACCATCTGGTATATATGTTGGCACATCTTTCAAACTATGCACTGCCATATTAGCTTCGCCATTTAGCATGGCATCTTCAAGCTCTTTTGTGAAGTGTCCTTTTCCACCTATTAGTGCAAGTGGTTTGTCAAGTATTTTGTCTCCTTTTGAGACTATTTTGTTGAGCTTGACCTCTATATCTGGATATAACTTTTGTATCTTTGTTTTGATATAGTTTGCTTGCCACAGAGCTAGCTGGCTAGCTCTTGTAGCTATAGTGATGCTTTGCACTACTTGAACTTCTTATATGCTGATCTTGTCCTATCTTGTTTGCCATCTACATATATAGTAGGGGTGCCTTGGATACCCATATCGTTTGATAGTTGTAAATCTTTGTCTAGTTTGTCTTGGATAGCTTTTGTATTTATCTCTTTTAAAGTTAGTTTAGTTCCTAGCTTTTTGTTTACGCCGTCAAGTATTTTTTGCGAATCTGTCTCTCTCGAGTCAAACTCTGTAGAAAAGTTTGCTTGGTATATCTTTTTGGTCAAGCCATCTATTGATCCGTCCATCTCTAGCTTGATCATCGCTTTGGTTATAGTCATGGCAGCTGGGTGCAAGCTTTGTAGTGGCAAGTGAATATAATAGAGCGCTGTATCCTTTTTGGCTTTTATCTCGTCTATAAGTCCTGGTAGATACGGTATACATGCAGGGCATAGTGGGTCTGAAAATACTGCTACTTTGTGTTTGGCAGTGAGCTTTCCTGCTATGAGATGCTCTTTTGTATAATGTTTGCTACTTAGCTCTGGTGCCATAAACTCTTTGTAGTTTGTGGCGGTTTTTATGTCATATAAGTCCATAACTACAACAGAACCATCGGTATATAGAGTATCTTTGGTAGCAAAGTCGCCTTTTGGTGACAACAGCTCTAGGCTTAACACATAGCCAGTCCAACCTTTGAGCGGTAGCTCCTTTTTGCTATGGACTGTCATCGTTTTGATCTTCAAATTTGTAGACGAGAGTATCCTTGTCTCTTCAAACTTCATCACTTTGTCGTCCAATTTTACATCGGTTTTAGCATCACAACTAATCAGTCCCAATACCCCTACTATCATCAATAACTTCAACATCAATAATTTTTTCATCATTTTTTTCCTTTTTATTATAATTTTTTTCATTATATCTAAAAGTTCTTGTATTAATCGCTTTATTTGCAAAAACTCTGCCGATTATCACCAATATAAAATTAAATTGTAACAATATACCAACAATATCTGTAAAAAATCCTGGAGCCATGAGCAACACAGCACCAAAACCGCTACCCATACTATATTTTAAAATATCTTTTGCTTCTATTTGCCCTTGTCTTAAATCATTGAGTTTAGACGAGATCGAATACTGAACACCTTGCAGTAAGTATATACCAACAACAGCTGAAACTATAAGTTCTAAAAATGTTACAAACCCACCGAGATATCCAGCAAACCATGATGATACCATAACCTCAACAAATATAAAAATCAAAAAATATATCATCTATTTGCTCCTACTGCCTCGCTAATACAATCAAACCCATCTTTTTTAAGAAGTTTTACAAGTTCAGTATTGATGTTTTTGCATATTTGCGGTCCTTCATATATCAAGCTTGTATATATTTGCACCAAATTTGCTCCTGCTTTTATTCTTTTATATACATCATTTGCATCTGTTATGCCTCCTACACTTATGAGCATGGTTTTGCCAAAAAACTCTTGTGCTATTGTATCAAACAACTCAAATGACTTCTCTTTTATAACTTCACCTGATATTCCACCAAAATCTTTTGCCTCATCAAGCAAATTATAATCAATAGTCGTGTTTGTTGCTATTATACCACTACAACCGTATTTGATAGCAGTTTTACACAGCTCTATTGCATTTGTTTTGTTTATGTCTGCAGATACTTTCAAAAGTATTGGTTTTGTTGCGATTGCTATAGCTCTGTTGAAAAGCTCTTTGACGAAACTTTTATTTTGCAGATCTCTTAGATTTGGTGTGTTTGGGCTTGATATGTTTATGGCTATATAATCACACTCGTTTGTAAATTTATCTATCAAATATATATACTCATCTACCGCATCTGACTCTTTTGTAGTTTTGTTTTTGCCAATACTTATGCCTATCGGTATATTTGTTTTGATTTTTTTTATATTTTCAAGCAGTTTATCTGCTCCTTGGTTGTTGAATCCCATAGCATTTTGTAATGACTTTTCTTTTTCAAAACGAAACAATCTTGGCTTTTCGTTACCTTTTTGGGCTTTGATTGTCACTGTTCCTACTTCAGTGTAACCAAAACCCAACATATATGTCGCATCTATCATAGTGGCATTTTTATCAAATCCTGCAGCTAATCCTATAGGATTTTTGAAAGTAGTATTTAATATCGTTTGGTTTATTATTTTTTTGTCAATAAAATATTTTTTTATAAATAAATCTTTTATAGGTTTTATTTTTGAAAAATTTTCTAAAAAAAATTCTGCTATATTATGTGCGGTTTCAGGCTCAAAGAAAAAAAGTAAATTTTTTATATATTTATATTTTATCATTTATAAACCTTTTTAGTATCAAATTGTAAGATATATTATCTTGAAAGATATTTTTTGATACTGAAGCTGTGAAGCTTATTGTATTGTTTGTATCAATTTTTGTATCGTTATAAAATGCCAACAACTCAACTCCAAAATCCAGCACCAACTTTTGATGATCGTTGTTTTTGCCGATATATCTATGAGATATTATTGTTTCTTTTTCAAACAAAAATATAGGGTGTTCGTTTTCTATACCATAAGGTCTATATCGCTCTATGATATCAAAAAGTTCTTTATCTATGTCGTCTATTCTTAACTTCATTAGGTATTTTGTTTGGATTTTGCTTTTTGTTTGATTTGAAGATAGTTTATTTATATTTTTTTTAAACTCTTCAAGTTTGTTTATATCTACAACTACACCAGCAGCAGCTTTATGTCCGCCGAAACCTTTCGTATGTTCTTTGACGGAGTTTATATGATTGTATAGGTCTATATTGTTGCTCGTTCTTGCACTGCCTTTGGCTAAACCGTTTTTGATATTAAACACAAATGCTGGTTTGTTAAAGTTATCAGCAAGCATAGATGCTACTATACCTACCACACCTTCATGATAACTCTCACTGGCTACTACAATTATGTTGTCATTGTTGTCTATTTTACTCTTTGCGTTTTTATATGTATCTTGCTGAATTGTTTTGCGCTTGTTGTTTAGGTTTATCAAATACTCAAACATCTCATAACTTTTTTTGCTATCTTTTGACAACAATAGTTTCACAACGATAGTGGCATCGTCAAGTCTGCCAGCACTATTTAAAATAGGTGCTATACCAAACCCTACATCAACTTCATCTATGATATTTTTGTTTAAATGTGTTTTAAATAGTTTTATCGCCTCTCTTTTACTGTTTGCTAATTTATTTAAACCATATCTTACTAATGTTTTGTTGATATCTTTCATAGGCATCATATCTGCTATGGTTGCGATAGCTACAAGGTCTAAAAAACTTGTCATATCTATGTTGGTTTCTAATTTTTTGTTGATACTCGCACAAAAATACCACGCTACAAATGCTCCACAGATATTTTCATAAGCAAAGTTGCACTCTTTTTGTTTAGGATTGATGATAGCGAAACATTTTGGCAAATTTTCGGGAGTTGTGTGGTGATCGGTGATTATAAGGTCTATTGCTTTTTTTTTTAAGATAGTAGCACTTTCGTGTGCTGTGATACCATTGTCCACAGTTATAAGCAATCCTTTGTTTATGTTTTGTATGATTTTAGGTGACAAACCATAACCATGTTTAAACCTATTTGGCACAATCCAGTTTATAGTTTTGTCAATTTTTTCAAAAAATTCCACCATAATAGTAGTAGATATCACTCCATCTACATCATAATCTCCCACGATAGTGATAGTTTCATCGTTGTTTATAGCCTTTATGACTCGCTCGGTCGCTTTTGACATATCTTTGAAGCTTTCTGGTTGTGGCAGTTTGCTTAATGTTGTATGAACATCATATTCAAACCTCGCTTCAAGCAAGTTTTCCAATTTTTGTTTGTGTAAGTTTGTCAAATGTTATTTTGCCTTTTTTTTAGTATATCTTAAAAAAATAAAATATAGGTCACCTCTAAAAACCTCTATGCTCATAGCTTTAGGATAGCTTTTCATATTGTTGAGTTCTGTTTTGATGGACTACCTGGGTAATTCGAAAGACAGAACTCAACAATATGAAGAGCTATACAAAGCCCGTAGGGAAGGGGAGTTTTAGCGAAAAAAGTCCATAAAAATTCTTGAATTAACCAGTTAGTACTTCAAAAGTAGCCGTGGCGATTTT
>Ga0164315_10000370_pt1 | contig 30676 bp, 20 predicted proteins | sample GuaBasSedimGuay6_FD_113737 | JGI IMG/M metagenome (GOLD analysis project Ga0164315, IMG submission 113737) | Subseafloor sediment microbial communities from Guaymas Basin, Gulf of California, Mexico - Guay6, Core 4569-2, 0-3 cm | ecosystem: Environmental > Aquatic > Marine > Hydrothermal vents... | reverse complement strand
GTTATCCGGGAAATCCGTCGGATCAGATGTCTCAAGGGGATCGCTATGTTCGGGAATTTTCAACATACCGGTTGCTTCATCCCAATCGTCCGGAAAATCGTCAATATCCGGGCTCGAAAAACCTCCGCCAGAAGCCGGGGAGGGAGCTTCGACTGGTTCAGCCGGCGTGGCAACTGTGGCAGGTTTGAACGCTTCATTAAGGGGTGTTCGGCGCTGTTCCAGGCTCTCAACTGATTCTGCATCTTCGGGCTCGGGTTCGTCTTCATCAAAGCCCATCAGGCTATCGATACTCACGGGTTTACCCGATGGGCTATCATCCAGGTGAGACAGCGGCGTATTAATATCTTTCAGGTAGTCATCATCATCCCCGCTCTGGGTGTCGGAAGTTTTTGACTCAGAAAACGGATCGTCATCTGCAAAGGGGTCATCTGTTGCGAACGGGTCCGGTTCTGAAAACGGGTCGGTTTTTGCAGGTGCTTCGGATGGAGCCATAGGTTCGTCGAACGGATCCATCCCCATCATGGTCTCATCATCGCTTGTGAACGGGTTGCCGGCCAGCGATTCGTCATCAATCAATACTTCAAATTCGTAGTCACCTATCCTGAATTTGTCGCCGGCGTTCAGATCAACCGGATCGTCACGTGTCAAGCGTTGCTCAGACCCATTCAGGAAAACTCCATTGGTGCTCGTATCCGTAATGAAATACTCATCGCCCTGTTTATGGATTCGACAATGTACACCCGAAAGAAATCGCTGGGGGTCTGGAATGGCCCAGTCGTTGCTGCTGTTTCTGCCGATAGTGAATGAATCGGATTCGGCGGAATAAGTCGCCTGCTGACTGGGAGTGAGTCGTTGGTAGCTGGTAATTTTCAGACTTAATGACATGGCAAATTGGCCTTCACAATACGTCCTTGATTTGTAAATAAATTGCGCAACACTGGTCCCTTCCCCTCTCCTATGTTAAATGATATTGATTATTGTTCTCAGAACTCGCATCAACTAAATCTGGTGCAATTTTGATCAATTATTTTCTATAAATCCATCCCAATCAATATCTTAACAAAAAAGCTTTGATTACAACCTGCGAATAAGTGCTTTCCCATGTTGCAGGTTAATTAATTTACACTATACTCGATAGTACATTTACGTATACAAATTGCATAATAAAAATGAAGCAATAGTCCTGAGTCGATATTGGAGACATTCAATTCAGGTTGATTTTTCTACGCCAAAATTCTTACTGGTGTGACTTGAGCGATGAGTAAAAACAGGGAGTAAAAAATGCGACTTACGGCTGAAGAGTTAGCCCAGCCAATTTCCGTGGACTTGCCATGTGGCGAAGACCTGGAATACGATCCTGCCTTCCAGCAAATGGAAACCATGATGGAGTCTTCCGAAGAGCAGGAATTCGGAGACACCGTCATTGATGCCACCGGTCCGGATTGGAAAGGCGTCAGTAAGCAAGCAAATGATCTGAATGGACAAACACGTGATCTGCGGGTCATTACATATTGTGCCCTGGCGGACCTGCATCTGACCGGTCTACCGGATTTTAATAAGTCATTGGAAGCGCTGAACGTCTGCATGGAGACGTTCTGGGACACAATCCATCCCGAACTTGATGAGGATGATAACAATGATGCCACCATGCGTTACAACACCTTGCAGATGTTGAATGATTACGATCTTGTCAATGTGGGTCTCGAAAGGGCGCCGTTGGTGGAGTTGAAGGGCGTTGGTCGTTTTTCTTTGCATGATATTTGGTTGGCGGAAGGAAAAGTGGCGCCCGTTGGTGAAGAAGAGAAACCTGAAATCAGTTTGATTCAGGGTGCATTTGGTGATGCGCCTACCGAAGACCTGGTTGCGCTCGGGGAGGGCATAGCGGGCTCCATTACACAGCTTAACCGTACCGTTGAGTTATGGGGTGAGTTGGCGACCAATGCTGATTATTTAAGCGTTGATGAAACTCTGAGCGTCCTCAAGGAAATACATCAGGCTATTGATACCTACGCACCGGTTGCCGCTGCGGCAGCATCTGATGAGGTAGAGGAGGAGGAAGATGGGCAAGAAGGCAGTTCGGGTCCCAAAAAGTCACTGAGCGGTGGAATAAATGATCGGACCGATGTCATACGGGCGCTTGATACGATCTGTGAGTATTACGCGGCTAACGAACCGTCCAGCCCAATTCCACTAATATTGCGCAGGGCGCAACGTCTTGTCTCGAAATCGTTTTTTGAAATTCTCGCTGATATCGTGCCTGAAAGTGTTTCGCAGGCCATGGAGATCAGTGGTAATACAGATTCAGTTGAAGAATGAGTCTGTTTATGTGTGAACGAGTTTTAACGGAAGTGTAAATCTACTGTTACATTTTTAAATATGAGCTAATAGTCAGGAGATAAATAATGGGTTCAGGAAGTAGTCAAAAATTTATCGCGCGCAATCGTGCGCCGCGTGTTCAGATCGAATACGACGTGGAGCTTTACGGGTCGGAAAAGAAAGTTCATTTGCCGTTTGTACAGGGGGTATTGGCCGATCTTGCAGGTAATCCGGCTGAAGCACAGCCAGCGGTTGCAGACCGCAAGTTTCTGGAATTTGACGTCGATAACTTCGACGACCGCATGAAGGCGATGAAACCACGTGCAGCTTTTCGAGTTGACAACACCTTGACGGGTGAAGGTCAGCTAAGTGTGGATCTGACATTTGAAAGCATGGATGATTTTTCACCCGATGCGGTGGCACGGAAAGTTGATTCGTTAAACAAATTACTGGAAGCACGTACACAATTGAGCAACCTTGTGACCTATATGGATGGCAAGACAGGTGCGGAAGAACTAATTGCAAATGCCATTAAAGATCCCGCTCTTTTGCAGTCCCTGGTGGCCGCACCAAAACCAGAAGATGAAGGTGAGGAATAATCATGGCTGAAGAACAGAAAGTCTCCGGACAACAAGCGGCAACAGAAGTCGCTGAAACAAGTGACTTCGCATCACTGCTGAATCAGGAATTCAGACCAAAGAGTGATCGTGCAAGTGAAGAAATCAGTTCGGCGGTTGAGACGCTGGCTGAATATGTTCTCAAGGACACTGCAGTCATCTCTGAAGACGCGGTAGCCTCCATCGAGTCGCTCATTGCGCAAATCGATCAGAAGTTGACTGACCAGGTGAACAAGATCCTGCACAACGAAGACTTCCAGCAATTGGAAAGTGCCTGGCGTGGTCTCTCCTATCTGGTCAACAATACCGAGACCGATGAGTCACTAAAGATCAAGGTGATGAGCATTTCGAAAAAAGATCTGCACAAAACCCTGAAGAAATACAAGGGTACTGCATGGGATCAAAGCCCCTTGTTCAAGCAAATGTATGAACAGGAGTACGGTCAGTTTGGCGGCGAGCCTTTTGGTTGTCTTACCGGTGACTATTATTTTGACCATAGTCCCCAGGACGTCGAGACACTTAAAGGAATGTCACAGATCTGTGCAGCGATGCATGCACCGTTTATTTCAGCTGTTGCACCCAAGGCTTTACAGTTTGACTCATGGGGTGAGCTTAGCAACCCACGTGACCTGACCAAGATCTTCGGTACACCCGAGTATGCTGCATGGCGTTCTTTACGTGAGTCTGATGATGCCCGTTATCTGGGTCTTGCGATGCCACGTTTCCTGGGTCGCACACCTTATGGTGCCAATACTGACCCGGTCGAGGCCTTCGATTTTGAAGAAGACACCGAGGGTGCTGATTCATCAAATTACACCTGGTGTAATGCCGCGTATGCAATGAGCACCAACATCAACAAGTCCTTTAAGCTTTACGGTTGGTGTTCCCGTATTCGTGGTATTGAATCTGGTGGAGCAGTTGAAGAATTGCCAACCCATTCGTTCCCAACGGACGATGGCGGCGTGGACATGAAGTGCCCCACTGAAATCGCCATTAGTGATCGTAGAGAAGCTGAATTGGCGAAGAATGGTTTCATGCCATTGATTCACAAGAAGAACTCTGATTTTGCGGCTTTTATCGGTGCGCAATCACTGCAAAAACCCGCAGAATACGAGGATGCAGATGCAACGGCCAATGCCAACCTGGCGGCGCGACTGCCATATTTGTTTGCAACCTGTCGTTTTGCACATTACCTGAAATGTATTGTGCGGGACAAGATTGGTTCATTCAAAGAACGGGACGATATGGAGCGCTGGCTCAATAAATGGATTAAACAATACGTTGATGGTGATCCAGATGGTTCCAGTGAAGCAACCAAGGCTCGTAAACCGCTTGCAGCAGCAGAGGTGGTAGTGGAAGCAGATGAAGCCAATCCGGGATACTACAGGTCGCGATTCTACCTGCGTCCTCACTATCAATTGGAAGGTTTGACCGTGTCGTTGCGTCTGGTTTCCAAGTTGCCGTCGGCCAAAAGCTAGATAGAAGGCATTTTGAGAATGCATCACATTGATCTCCGGGTCCGCTTTCGGACCCGGGTACTTGTGAGATGCTTCACATCATAAGTGTGGTGTTTGGACTACACTTTAAATTGAGAACGATGGGTTATCGCTGACAGGCCATAGCTCAACGCTCCAGGCAAACCAGAAGTTGGTGTTTTACTAATTTTCACAAACTTAATTCAAGGAAAACTACTATGGGTGTTCATTTAAAAATTGATGGTATTGAAGGTGAGTGTACTGCTGCGAATCACGACAAGTGGATCGACCTGCAAAGTTGGAGCTGGGGTGTTAGCAATAGCTCCAGCGTAGGTATTGGTACTGGTATGAGCCGTGGAACTTCAATGGTTCAGGATATTTCTATTTCAAAAGTCATGGATAGTGCAAGTAGCAAAATGTTTATTAGCTGTTGCACTGGCAAGGTGTATCCGGAAATGATATTACATTGCACCTCGGTGCAGGGCGACGATGAGCCGGAAACGTGGTTGGAAATAATATTGACCGACTGCATATTCACAAGCGTTATGGAGAATGGATCAGGCTTCGAACCGGGTGGCTCTGAAAGCGTTTCCATCGCTTTCAAGGAACTCTCTCTCGATGTGTTTACGCAGGATGAGAAGGGTGCACTGGCGAGCAGTGGTGTTAAAACTTACGATGTGGCCGGAACCAAAGGCACACAGTGATACCGGGGTAACTCCCGCTCTATCGCTCGTAACATCAAGCCTATTCAGGGCGGACCGGATTCGGTCCGCCTTGATCTTTTGAATTTAGTATAACCGGGTAATCACCCGGTAACCGGACAAGAGCCATGACTGCTGAAACATTAATACACGCCGGCGATCCTGTAGCCGCACTACAGGCTCTTCAAGACCAGGTAAGAAGCAAACCGGCCGATGCGAAATTGCGAATTTTTCTATTCCAATTGCTGGCTGTAAACGGTGATTGGAAACGTGCCCAGGTACAACTTGAGATAGCTGGTCAATTGGATTCGGAGGCCGAACCCATGGTCCAGGCTTATCGTGATGTTATCAATTGTGAGTTACACCGCGAAGCCGTTTTTGAGGGCAAGAGTAAGCCACTGATTTTTGGAGAACCTGAGGATTGGGTCGCATCCCTGGTCGAAGCGCAACAGGCGTTTGCCAAGGGCGATATGGATACATTTTCCGCACTCAATGCACAGGCTTTTGAAAACGCCGACACACGTAGCGGCAGAATTAACGATGAGGGGTTTGAATGGCTGGCCGATGCGGATCAGCGTTTTGGCCCGGTTTTTGAGTTCATATTCAATGGTCAATATTACTGGGTTCCGATGTCCCGGGTGGCCAAGCTGCATACTGAAAAGCCAACTGACTTGCGAGACCTTATATGGTTACCTGCAGAAGTCATGTGGATAAATGGCGGGAAAATCATGGTGATGATACCTGTACGTTACCCACATATCGAAGGAGTTTCCGGGCCAGGCTTGTTATCACGCCGAACCGACTGGGTTTCTCATGATGGGGATATCTCCGAAGGCACCGGACAGCGAATTTTCGCAAGCGATCAACAGGATTATTCCATCCTGCAGGTACGCAGTATAGAATTCGATGAGTAATAGCTGAGAATGGGACAATGGTCCCTTAAAGAAAGACTTCAGCCTTCATTGCTGGACCGATTAACGGATTTACATCCCGAAAAAGGCAAAGAAAGTGGCTCGCAACAAAGCATGAGCCAATCCCGGTTCAAGGCGGCGGTGATTCGTGACCTTGGCTGGTTGCTTAATTCGGTTGCACTTGATGTTTGCATGGATTTGGATCGGTACCCGGAAGTGCAGAAGTCTGTCTTGAACTTTGGATTGCCGGATCTTTCCGGCCACACATCTTCCACCATTGATGTACGAAGCGTGGAGAAATCAATAAGGGCGGCTATCCTTCAGTTTGAGCCTCGAGTCATTCGAAGCAGTCTGGAAGTTAAGGTGCATAGTAACGCTGATGAAATGTCCCACAATTCTTTGATTTTTGAGATTATGGGTGAAGTCTTTGGTCAGCCTTCACCTTTTCAGGTTGTCTTGAAGAGTGAGCTTGATTTGGAGTGTGGCGAATTCAAGCTAACGGAGAGCTACGACTAATCTGAAATGGATACAAGATTACTTCATCACTATAATATTGAACTCGATTTCATGCGGGTAATGGGCACCGAATTTGCCCACCATTTTCCAAAAGTTGCCGGTCGTCTGGGTATGGAAGGGTTGGAGTGTGCCGACCCTTATGTCGAAAGGTTGCTGGAGGGGTTTGCCTTCCTGTCGGCCCGTGTGCAATTAAAAATCGAAGAGGAATACCCCAAGTTCTGTCAGCACCTGCTGGAAATTGTCTATCCGGATTACCTTGCTCCCCTACCCTCGATGACGGTTGTACAACTGGAACCGGATTGTAGTGACACTGATTTGGCTGAAGGTGTAAGAATTGACAGGGGCACCTCGCTACAAAGCGGCCTTGGGCCAAACATGCAGACAGCATGTGAGTACCGGACGTCCCATGATGTCGATCTGTTTCCAGTAACGATAGTCGACGCAGATTACCTGGGCACACGGGCGGCCCTGGCAAACCTTGGTATCAAGCCAGGCCGGCAGGTTTCCGCAGGTTTGCGAATAAGCGTTGAAGCGGCAAAAGGTATCGATATATCGGAACTGAAAATGGAACATCTACCGATGTTTCTTGGCGGTAGTGGCACCATTCCCATGGCTCTGTATGAACATATCCTGGCGGGTGTTTGCGGGTTTTCAGTCATAGTGGGTGAGAAAAGTGATCGCCAGGTATTCTCGCTTACAAAAGAAAATGTAAGCCCTTATGGGTTTGAACCCAAGCAGGCCATGCTCAATTATCAATCCAGGTCATTTGAAGGTTATCGGTTGTTAAGAGAGTATTTTGCATTTCCGGAGCGCTTCCGGTTTATCAATTTTAGCGGTCTCGGGGATATATTGCCCAGGTCCAGCGGACGGAAGTTTGACCTCGTGGTCCATCTGGATTCCCGCAACAATGATTTTGAAAATGTAATCAGCAAAAATAATTTTCTACCCTTTTGTACTCCCGCAATCAACCTGTTTCCCAAACGCGCAGATCGCATATCACTAAACGACAGAGATCACGAATTTCATGTTCTGGCAGATAGAAGTCGTCCGCTTGATTTCGAAATTCACCAGGTTCTGTCGGTGTCTGGTTACGGCAGTCAGGCAGAGGAAAGGCAACGATTTCTGCCCTTCTATGGACTCAAGGACAGCCATATCCCGACTGAACATTCAGCGTTTTTCTCGTTGAGACGAAGGCCCAGAATGTTGTCATCCAAACAACATCTGAGTGGCGCACGTTCGGGCTACCTGGGGCAGGAAGTGTTTTTATCGCTGGTTGACGCCAATGAATCGCCTTACAGCACCGAGCTTACACAGTTGGGAATCAAGACCTTGTGTAGCAACCGGGACCTTCCGATGCAGATGCCGTTGGGGCAGAAAGATGGCGATTTTACCCTGGATATCAGCGCACCCCTTGAAAAAATTCGATGCGTTGCCGGGCCAACCAGACCCAATACCCAGGTCACAAGCGGTGATTTTGCCTGGAGACTTATCAATCATTTGTCGCTTAATTTTCTTTCACTAATTGATGAAAATCCCGAGGAAGGAGCAGCTGCACTACGCGAATTGCTGCAGCTTTACAGCAATGGTCAAACTGTGGGTGAGCGCCAGATCAATGGCTTGTTGAAAGTCAGCGCGAAGGCCGTGACCCGTCGCTTGCCTATTCCCGGGCCAATCAGTTTTGGACGTGGTCTTGAAATCACCATGACGCTTGATGAAACCGGTTTTGAAGCTGGTGGAATGTATTTATTCGGCTCGGTGCTGACCGAGTTTTTCAGGAAGTATGTCTCCATAAACCACATGACTGAGACGATAATTCTCACCGACAGTAAAACAGAGGTTGCCAGATGGCCAGTGAAGGCAGGTCTGAGACCTCAGCTGTAACGTTTCTGACCAAGGTCAGTGAAAAACCGTATCGGTACGGTTTTTTCCAGACTGTGCGACGTATCAACTGCTTCTACAAAGACAAACCGTTGACGGGACATGCTTTTAAACCGTCTGATGACCCACTCAGATTTACCCAGGAACCATATACTTTTTTTGCACCGGCAACCCTGGGCGCGCTGGAGATTGATAGTTCCAGTAAGTACCCGCGGCTGTCTCAGAGGTTTATGGGTTTGTTCGGGCCCAACGGGCCGTTGCCCCTGCACATGACCGAATACGCCCGCGATCGTTCACGACACCACCACGATCACGCGCTGGCACGTTTTGCCGATATGTTTCATCACCGCATGGTGAGTTTATTTTATTCCGCCTGGGCGCAGGCTCAACCGACTGTCCAGTTTGACAGACCCGGTGAAGATCGTTTTGCGATGTATGTTGGATCCCTGTTCGGACTCGGGTTACCCAGTCTCAGGGGCATCGATTCGATGCATCATGTTTCAAAACTGGGTTTTGCAGGTCATCTCAGTAGCCTGCCACGCCACGTCGATGGCCTGGTGTCAATGATCGAGGGCTACTTTGATGTTCCAACTCAAGTACGTGAGTTCATTGCGCACTGGATGACGGTACCTGAGAGCGATCTTGTGCAATTGGGTGATGGCAGTATGAACGGTTGCCTGGGTGTCGATACGATCGTCGGCGAACGAGTCTGGCAACGGCAGGACAAATTTCAGATTCGATTGGGACCACTTAACCTGGAAGAATATGAAGCATTCCTGCCCACGGGCAAGTCATTTAAAGCCCTTGTATCGGTTGTCAGAAATTATGTGGGTATGGAATACCTATGGGAAATCAATTTGATTTTGAAAAAAGAAGAAAAGCCTGTGACCAGCCTCGGAAAAAGCGGTGCACTGGGTTGGACGAGTTGGCTTGAAACAGAGGATCAAGTCGACCATGTAGACGACCTGCTGTTGCAGGCCGAAAATTATATACACTAAATTTATTAACACATGACTATTAACCACATCAGTGAGAAGGAGTGAGTACGGTGACAGAAATTAGCAGAGGTGCATTGTTTGGAAAATTGAATAGCCTGCTTTACCAGGCCATCGAAAGTGCCACGGTATTTTGTAAGATGCGTGGCAACCCGTATGTGGAGCTGATTCACTGGTTGCAACAGGTTTTGCAATTACAGGACTCCGATCTGCGTCGAATAGTTGATCATTTTGATATTGAAATCGGTCACCTTGCGGCAGATTTCACCAAGGCGCTGGATCGTTTGCCACGCGGTGCGAGTTCGGTCAGCGATTTGTCTTCCCATCTGGAAGAAGCCGTTGAGCGGGCCTGGGTGTACGGAAGCCTGATGTACCAGTCTCCACAGGTTCGCAGCGGCTACCTGATCATCGGCATTTTAAAGAGCAGGGCGCTGCGAAGTGAGCTACTGGGCATATCAAAGCAGTTTGATGAAGTTAAAATTGACACCCTGGTTGACCAGTTTGACAGCATTACAGGTGGTTCTCCTGAAGATAATCTCGCGGCTTCCGATGGCAGTGACCTGAGCTCGGGTGGCGCTGGCGCAGGTGAGGGTGGTGGACCACTTGGTAAGGGTGAGGCTCTGGCCAAATTTACCACCGATCTGACAGAACAGGCTCGTACCGGCGAGTTGGACCCAATTGTGGGCCGCGATGAAGAAATTCGTCAGATAATCGATATCCTCATGCGCCGTCGCCAGAATAACCCAATTCTGATTGGTGAAGCCGGTGTGGGTAAGACAGCCGTTGTCGAGGGTTTTGCGATGCGTCTTGCATCGGGAGATGTACCTCCGCAGTTGAAGAACGTTGAGCTTAAAGTTCTGGACCTTGGTTTGTTACAGGCGGGTGCGAGCATGAAGGGTGAGTTTGAACAACGACTTCGACAGGTCATTGACGAAGTTCATGCATCTGAAACGCCCATCATTTTGTTTGTCGATGAGGCGCACACGCTGATAGGTGCTGGTGGACAGGAAGGAACCGGTGACGCTGCCAATCTGCTCAAGCCAGCACTGGCACGCGGTACATTAAGAACCGTTGCAGCGACTACATTTGCTGAGTACAAGAAATATATTGAAAAAGATCCTGCCCTGACACGACGTTTTCAGACAGTACAGGTGGGTGAGCCCGACGAGGATAAATGCATCCGTATGCTGCGCTGTATTTCGCCCGTGATGGAACTTCATCACAAAGTACAGGTTTTTGACGAGGCGGTATCCTCTGCAACAACTCTCGCGCACCGCTACATTCCAGCCCGTCAGTTGCCGGACAAGGCTGTGAGTCTGCTCGATACTGCCTGTGCACGTGTGGCGGTGGCCTTGCATGCGACCCCTGCGCCACTTGAGGACTCCAAGAACCGTATTACGGCGCTTGAGTTGGAAGAGGAGATTCTGGAACGTGAGCGTGCCGTTGGTCATGCCGATGAATCACGTGCCATCAAGATCGAACAGGAACTCGAGGAAGAGCGCGGTCGTTGTGAAGAACTGACCACACGATGGGAGCAGGAGAAAGTACTTGTAGACCAGATTCTTGAATTACGTAAGCGCCTTGTTGCTCTGGGTGAGTCTGATGCAGAGGAGGAGGAATCAGCGGAAAGTCCTGAGCTTGAGGAAGCGCCCGCGGCAGAGTCTGATGACGCAGACGCAGGTTCCGAGTCAGACGGCGAGGATTCTGAAGACGAGGGTTCAGATGATGAGGGTTCAGATGATGAGGGTTCTGGAGATGACGAAGCTACATTGAGACAATCTCTTGACGACTTGCAGACTGAACTGGCGGACTTGCAGGGTGACAAACCACTGGTATTCCACAGTGTTGATGCCGCTGCCGTTGCTGCGGTGGTTGAAGACTGGACAGGTATTCCTGTTGGTAGCATGGTCAAAGATGAGATTGACAGTATCCTGAACATGACAGCCAGCCTGCGTAAGCGTGTTGTTGGTCAGGATCATGGCCTGGAGATGATCGTGAGCCGTGTTCAGACCAGCCGTGCGCAATTGGATAACCCAACCAAACCAATTGGTGTGTTCATGTTGTGCGGCCCCAGTGGTGTAGGTAAAACCGAAACCGCACTGGCGCTCGCGGAAACACTGTATGGCGGTGAGCAAAACCTCATTACCATTAATATGAGTGAGTTCCAGGAAGCCCACACGGTGTCTACCCTCAAGGGTGCTCCTCCAGGTTACGTTGGTTATGGTGAGGGTGGTGTTTTGACAGAAGCCGTCAGACGACGTCCGTACAGCGTGGTGTTACTCGATGAAGTCGAAAAAGCGCATCCGGATGTCCACGAGATATTCTTCCAGGTGTTTGACAAGGGTGTAATGGAAGACGGCGAGGGTCGGGTGATCGATTTCAGGAATACCCTGATCCTTCTGACCTCCAATGTTGGCAGTGAGTTGATTATGAACTTTGCCAAAGATCCTGAATTAATGCCAGATCCGGAAGGAATCGCCAAGGCTTTGCGCGAACCGCAGCTGAAGATTTTCCCTGCTGCATTGCTCGGTCGTATTGTCAGTATTCCGTATTACCCACTGAATGATGAGGTCCTGCATTTGATTATCGTGCTGCAATTGAAGCGAATTGTTAAACGGATGGCAGCGAATCATGAAATCCCGCTGACATACACCGACGCAGTATTGGAGTTGATTGCGGCCCGCTGCACCGAGCTGGAAAGTGGTGGTCGTATGATCGATGCTATTCTGACCAACACCGTGTTACCTCAGATCAGTCGTGAATTGTTAATACGCATGTCCGAGGGAACACCGCTGACTGCAGTGGAAATAGACGCAAAAGACGATAATTTTATCTATAACTTTAGCTGATAGTGATTAACCTGCCGGATCAGATCCGGCAGGTTTCACCCTAATTGGTTTCCACCGATACTATTGCAGGTGAACCCTATGCAATAACTTGGTTGATTGAGTGTTCTGCCAAGGTAGATTTGACCGCTACCTTTCAGCTCCACGCTTGAGCGGTGAACGGTTTTGCTTATTGTGTTCTGTACAACGACACTGCCGTTTGAGCTGAAATCACGAAAAATAAATTGACCATTTCGATACAAAAATTCGGCATGTTCACGTGAAATTGTCGGATGATCGATGACCTGGTCGCAATCCATGCTGCGTCCAAACAGAAAACGAACCAGCATCGGGTTGAATCGCATCAAACGAGTCTGGTATTTGGCGGTCATCAGGAAGGACCTGCTGACCAGTTTATTGACTGCAGTGATTTCGGTTATTTCTTCCTCTGTATCCGGTTGTAGTAACTCGTATACGGTTACCGGTCCTGCTTTTCCTTGCAGGTTGACCCCACCAAGCAGACGCAATTGATCTTTGAGATTCTCCGTGGTTGATTCAATTGTTGATCCTGCCACCAGGCTCTGGTGTGCCTTTGCCTGGGCCGCGAGTCGTGCAGCGATATTGACAGTATCTCCGTAAACGCTTTGACCTGTGTTAACCACGGTCCCCGTATTGATGCCTATGCGTACCGCTATCTGGTGTTCCTGCATGGATGTGCTTTTTTGTATAAGAGAATGGATCTGGTTTGCCGCGGCCAGTGCATCCAGAGGCGAAACAAATGTACACATGAGTTCGTCGCCAATTGTGCCAATGGTATTACCATTGTTGTGTTTGACACTGGTTCTCGCCAATTTTAAAGTATCCATCACCAGTTTCAGAGCCGCCTGATCTCCAAATGTGTCAAAAAGAACCGTACTGCGGCAAATGTCGGCGAAAAGTATGGTTAAGTCTGATGTAGGTTCTTCTGTCATTGCATTGGCTTTACTGTTTTCATTTAAATGAAAGGTGCAAATTTCCCAGCGTGTTCTAAACTATAATACAAATGTAAGCACATACATTGATACGTGTATTTACAGACAGGAAAAATAGTATTACAAAAGTGGCTACTTGTTAAAACATACCCGGACATCAGGGAGCGGATGAAAATCGATAATACGCTGTTAGCAGGGCTGTCAGAACCTGACTGCCAAAACTTTCTGGATCGGTGTACCAGGCGCACTGTAAAGCCTAAGGCAGTCATTGTCAGCCAGGGCAGCGGTGGTCGTGACATGTTTATCATTGTTTCCGGCAGTCTTAAAGTTTCAGCTTTGAGTGATGAGGGCAAGGAAATTTCATTTGTGGTGCTGCGCCACGGGGATTATTTTGGTGAGCTGTCACTGATCGATGGTCGCCGACGAAGTGCAACTGTGACGGCCATTGAAGAATCTGAATTATTGGTGATGAGTCACTCAGAGTATGTGCAGCTGTTGCAAAATCATCCACATACGGCCACACAGCTGTTGACACAACTGTTGTTGACACTGGCCAACCGATTGCGGGCAACAGACGAACTCTACCAGGACTCCGTATTTCTTGATGTTTCCGGACGGCTGGCCAAGTTTCTTCTTGGCGCCAGTAACGAAGAAACCAGTTCAGACACCGGGCAACGGATGGTGGATATTCGATTATCCCAATATGAGTTGGGTACACTGGTTAACGCCTCAAGGGAAAGTGTTAACAAACAGCTTCGGGACTGGGAAGCACAGGGTATTGTTTCCATTATAAAGGGTAAAATTGCCTTGCTTAAACCCGAAAGTCTTCAACAAAAAGCCGGTGGGCTTTAAAAAGACTGTGAGCCCGTTCATAGCAATGACACCGATTAAATTGCAACATCATCGTTTGAATATAGCCTATAGTGTTTAATCAACTAACCGGATTTCGTATATGCCAATCAAAATAGCAAAAGACGACAATTTTCCCGTCAGAATTTCTTCCTCGCTAGGCGGTGACTTACTTGTCGAATCGTTAAGCGGTGAAGACCGTTTGGGACGACCTTTTGAATACCACCTGAACCTGTTAAGTCAGAACCATCAGTTGGAGTTTGACAAGGTAGTTGGGCAGAAGGTTGCAGTGTCTGTGCAGCTTGCGAAAGGTGTGCGCTGGTTCCACGGGTTCATTACTGATTTTTCGTACGCACCCCCGAGAGATACCTACGCCAGGTACGAGGCCACCATACGTCCCTGGTTCTGGTTTTTGACACAAACTGCCGACTGTCGGATTTTCCAGGAAATGAAGGTGCCGGACATCATTAAAAAGGTATTCAGCGACAACGGAATGAAAGATTATGAGGTTAAGTTAAGTGGCACCTACCGGGTATGGGAATATTGTGTTCAATACTGTGAATCCGACTTTAATTTCATCAGCCGGCTGATGGAGCAGGAAGGTATATATTATTATTTTAAGCATACAGATACCGAGCATACAATGGTTCTTGCTGACGCGCCGAGCGCACATGCTACCTTTCCTGAGTACGCGACTGTTCACTATGACAGTCAACCGGACAAAAACCAGTTTGGTGACAACCTGGACTTCTGGACTGTACGACAATCCATCGTGCCAAACACATACACATCTATAGATTTTAATTTCGAGACACCAAAAGCAAATATGCTTTCAAAGTCTGTTGCCAAGAGTAAACATGCTTCACCACTGGGTGACCCTGAAATATTTAATTATCCAGGTGAATATGCAGTAGCCGCTGATGGTAATGAGAATGTCAAGATTCGATTGCAGGAGCTTCAATGTCAACAGGAAGTGTTGCAAATGGAGGGAACCTGTCGGGGCATCGCGTCTGGCTATCTCTTTACCCTCAAAGATCACTTCAGGGAAGACCAGAACAAAGAATACCTGGTCGTCTCTGTTTCACATCAGGTTAATAACGCTTCATTTATTTCGGGTTCGGGTCAAGCTGCGGAGCTATACCGCTGTCAGGCTGAGGTAATCGGCAGTAAGAAGCCTTTCCGAACAGCTCGGAAAACACGAAAACCAATAGTTCAGGGGCCGCAAACCGCGATTGTTGTTGGACCGGCTGGTGAAGAGATCCATACCGACAAATTTGGCCGGGTCAAAGTGCAGTTTCACTGGGACCGGTACGGAAAGAAGGACGCGAACAGTTCCTGTTGGGTGCGTGTGTCCCAGTTGTGGGCCGGAAAGAGCTGGGGTGGGATACAATTACCCCGAATCACTCAGGAAGTGATTGTCAGTTTTATGGAAGGTGACCCGGATCAGCCCATTATTACGGGCAGGGTTTATAACGCCGATTTCATGCCTCCTTATGACTTGCCGGATAATAAAACCCAGAGCGGGATTAAGTCCCGAAGCAGCAAGGATGCTTCGCCTGATAACTTCAACGAGTTTCGATTTGAGGACAAGATCGGTGAAGAGTTAATCTACCTCCAGGCTGAAAAAGACCTGACAACGCTGGTGGAGAATAACGAGAATCGAACTACAATCAACACGCGAATCGTAACGGTGGGTGATGAAGACAACACTCGGCCGAGTGAAACCATTGAAACGCTCCAGGTCTTTGGTAAAAGGGTTATTGACATACGGGGTGATGATGGTCTGACGGTCAGTGAGGGAGACAATGGACGTAAGATCGACATAATAGACGGCAGCTACGAATTGGTTGTGGAAAAGGTCGATCATATTGTCACCGTACAACAGGGTGATTCAACCACTACGGTGGAAGCGGGGGATATTTCCTGGGAGGCACAAGCCGGCAATATTTCCACTCTGGCAGGCGGGGGGGATATATCTACACAGGCATCTGCCGGGAATATTTCCACAAAAGCAGATTTAGGGAACATCTCAACAAATGCGGCTGCCGGCAAAATCACCATGGAAGCGTTGCAGGAAATCGAGCTCAAGGTTGGTGGCAGTTCCATAAAAATTGACCAAATGGGGGTTACTATCAAAGGGATGATGGTAAAGGTTGAAGGTGATGTCACGGCAGAGGTCAAGGGGGGGGTGTCGGCAGAGGTCAAGGGTGCCATGGCCAAGGTCGAAGGGTCCGCAATGTTGACGCTCAAGGGCGGCATAACAATGATCAACTGACAAGAAATGAGAATATAAACTTATGGTAGAGCGTTGGAAAAAAGTCACTACGGAAAAGGCTGCGGAGATCATTGACGTCGAGGAAATGGATCCCGCATCGTTGGAATTGCTAAAGCCGGAGATGCAACCAGAAGAATACATTGAAGCCTTGTATTCAGCCGGAAAATTATCGGATGCAATCATGGTCCTGGTGCGGGCATTACCGGCACGTGAGGCGGTGTGGTGGGGCTGTGTGTGTGCCGGTGAAATGGAGTTGGTTACAAAAAACGAGGGTGAGGTTCTGGCACTGAAAGCGGCTGAAAAGTGGGCTTACAAACCCACAGATGAAAATCGCCTGGGTGCATTCCAGCAAGCGCAGAAAAGCGACGCCCCGTCAGCTGGTACCCTGGCTTGCATGGCGGTGGTATTCAGTGGTGGCAAACTTGACATGGGTGATGATCAGAGTGTCGACTTTGATGCAACTAAATTCACCGGGATCGCGGGTGCTGTTGTTCTCATTTCCGCCACTGAGAAAAAGGGCGATGAGTTCAACGAGGCATTGAAGCAATGTCTGCTTAAAGGAAAGGATGTCGCCCGCGGCGGCAGCGGCAAGCCCAAAAAAGCGTAAGTCTGGCTTCGCAGTGCGGCAATGTCACAATCATCCGGATGAACATCAGCCGTTGTGTTGGCCCATTTCCTGTAATTTCTTTTTCTGCCATTCTGCTGGCGCCTTGGTATTGAAATAGGGTGCGTCTGCCTGGGCCAGGGCAAGTTCCAGTGCCGCAGCATGTCGATTCCGTTGGTTGCCGTTTATTAACATCTGCATACAGTGTTCTGCTGAAATCGCTGCGCCTGAAAGGAAACGGGTTCGTGGCGCAAATGTCTCACTATTCTGCTGCCACCATTTTGCAACAAGATCTGCATTGGGCCAACTCAGCTCCTTGTCCGGATCGGTGCCTGTGTTGGCGTCTTCCTGGTTAAGTTCTGCTTCGAATTCATAACCGTCTGGCCAGGCGCCTTCAAGACCGCCCTCACTGAGTTTAATGCCGGTAATCGTCGTAAAGGCATCTCCGGCGGCGCGGGCCAATTCCGGTACCTGCATCTGTTTGATGAGTATCGGTATGTACGCTGAGTTACCGGCAATACAGGTACCCGTCAGCATTTCACGTCTGCGTTTTGGATTTCTGGACTGTGTCTTCAACCATTCAAGGGCGGTCTGAGCATCGGCCACCCTCAATGCGACCTGCATGGCTGGAAGCGTGTGTTTTGAGTGTGAAAGGACAAAATCTCCAAGAGTATTCAGTGCCGACCGGTCACCGAGCAGCAATGCCGACCTGGCTGCCTCAAAACGGCAGGCCGGCACTGCGTTTTTGAAATTCTCCTGCAAAACAGGCAGCATGTCTTCTCGTTTCAGTTGTCCAGCTGTCTTAAATGCACGTGTTTTTAAAAACAGGTTGGAACTTTCGGTGGCCTGGTTCAGATAGGCCTTCGGATTGATACGACGCACGCCACAGGCCGCAATCCCAAGACTTCGGTGCTGCCAGGATTTTGCCCCAACCAGGTCGAGTATCACTGACCTGAAATAAGTGCCATCCAACCAGCCAAGTGCAGAAATGGTTTCCCTGAATGCTGATTGGGAATTGCTACTGACGCTTACAACACGGTCGATTTTCTCTGCATCCCCACTTTCGAACGCAATGATGGATGTGGCAAATATCGAACCCGGTGTTTCATGCTTTAGTCCGGTTTCACATGCACACCAGCCATGCTCACCCGAAGCCCGCAAGTCACCGATGTGAAATTCAACACGCTCGTCCAGACCGGCCAGCTCTTCAAGTGAATAGTCTGCGGAGCTTGCTGCAATATCGCGTTGTGACCAGAACATCGAGGACTGGTCAAAATGTTGCCTGGCAGAGTCCTGCTCGTCGATAGTATCTGATGCACACATGATTGAGAAGATTACCTGGTATCAACCTTGCCCTATACAGAATGGACTCTGATCACGCATCTTCATTCACCATGGCCCATCCAAAGCAGTTACCGGCTCGGCAATGGACTGGAATCTCAACAATCTTGCCATGTCACGGTTGCGAAAACTGACGATAGGCATAATACCCAACGCAAGGATCGCTTCGGCTGAACGCTCGGGTAATAACAACTCTGCGCAGGGCAGCATTTTGTTTTCACCGTCTTCCTTATAACTAAAAACGGGCAGGCCACCTATATCAGTGCGATTATCCGGACTCATGTTCCAGCCAAATCCAGTGAAACTCTCGGCGAGTAATCTTGCACACTTCAGTGTCGGATTGGTCCACAAAAAATTCTCGTGTTCAGACATGTCCAGTTCTTCGAAATCAAAGCTGTCAATTTCGTCGGTATCCCTGCCATAGGGCAGGCGCCCAATGATTCGTGGTAATGCAAGACCGATACGCGTGGCCAGCGGGGTTTGTCTCAGTTGCTGCCAGAATGGATTCTCCATTTTTGACCAGTCATTGAAAGCAGGTTGCTGCGCAAGACAGTGACTGCCAATCAATTCACTTTCTGCTGCACCGATCACCGCTGCATCATGGGCCTCAGCGAGTGTTGCCAGGGATGCCAGAAGGGCGACATCATCAACACCGCCGCCAAAAAAGTAATTACATAACAATACGGAAAACCCTTCATCGTCGGCCGCGCGTCTGAAACGACCCACGAGCAACTGGTAGAGCCCGCTGTCTTCGAGCGCATTAGCTGATGTCGGAAGACCATTCAGTAAGCTTTTCTTGGAGACATTACAAACCTTGAGATGCAACTCCTCACCGATCTCTGATTCCTGGACCAGGTCATAGAGCGAACGCCAGGCACCTTCAAGGGCCTGGAATTCCGGATTGTGAAGAATACGCCGCATACTCTCGGCAATGGCTGTATCCACCGCATCAACGGCTGTATCAACCTTGGGATCAAGTTCATAGACCACGTGGGGAGCGACAAGCTTTTGTAAAAGGCTATCCAGTTTCGAAGTTGCTGCAGCAACGGGAGAAGGCTGGGTACGGGCTTCGCCGAGTAAGCGCTCAAACATATTATCACCACCCTCCAACGGTGCTGGCTCAGTGGCAGGCGGTGTATCCGGTGCTTCTTCAACTGGCCTGGGACTGGACTCAATAACTTCTGCCAAAGCCTCTGATGAAGTCGCAGGATCCAGCAAGCGGGAGCGAAGCTTGCGTAGCTCTGCAAACAACGGCTGATGACGATAGAGATGATCGGGGTGAAAATCATCAAGATCGCGTGGTTCAAGAATTACCGGAGTGTCTTCAACATCAATTTCAAGCCTGGGCGCAAAGTTCTTCCATAATTGATCAATGTTATCAATATCGACTTTCCTGACCGGCACCTGCATTAACCAGGCCGGATCATCATCGGCCTTTTTTCCTGCGTTTCCGGCAAAATCACCAAGCACCATCATCACGAAGGGAGAAGTTTCAACACGTTGCGACTTCTTGCCTCCAGCCAAACTAAATTCAAATCCCATTACACCTGGCATAATTAATTCCCTGTATCCGAAAAATTTAAATTATTTTGTTGTACACTCAGGATAGCAGCTTGATCGCTAATATGAGTGGTGGTTTTTAACTATGGTCGAAAAATTATAAAATAATGCGCCTCCAACCTCGAATTAGACATAAAAATTAACGTAGAATAACGACAACGGGCAGGTCGTCAGTAAATGACCTGCTTTTATCGTGTGCATTACGAGAAAATTGATGGTTTCATGAATGTCGATTGATATCAACATCCCCGGTTATACACTGATCAAAGAGATCGGTGCAGGCGGTATGGCCGTGGTTTACCTGGCCGAGCAAACCCTGCTCGAGCGGAAAGTTGCGATCAAAATTCTTCATCAGAAACTGTCCATTGAAAGTGACGAGTTCAAGAAGCGGTTTTTTGTGGAAGGCAAAGTGCTGGCGAAATTGCAGCACGAATATATCGTATCGATCATCGATATCGGTGAAGCAGACGGTATGTTGTACATGGCCATGGAGTATGTCGAAGGCGGCACACTCACGGACTGGCTGAAAAAGCAGGAACTGACAGTAGATCAGGCCATCCAGATTTGTTCCAAAACAGGTCTCGCGCTGCATGCAACACATATGCAGCACATCGTGCACCGGGATCTGAAACCTTCCAATATCCTGTTACGTGACATTAATACCCCGCTATTGACCGATTTTGGTATCGCGCGGCAAACCGATGAAGATCAAGGCTTAACCCAGACAGGTCATATTCTGGGCACCCTGCAATACATGAGTCCTGAACAGATTCGTGGCATGCATGTCGACCACCGTTCTGATATTTATGCACTGGGCCTGATGTTCTATCGCTTGCTGGTTGGGCGTCTGCCATTCGTTGCGAACAGTCAATATGATCTTTCCCGTATGCAATGCGAGGAAATACCGCCTCCATTACCACCACAATTGGCTGATATCCAGCCGGTGATGGACGCAATGCTCGCCAAGGATCCCGAAGATCGCTTCCAGAGTTGTCTCGAGTTTTGCAAGGCGGTTTCAAACCTGTCGTTAACCCCGGAGGAATATGCGTCGGAGCTTGAAGGAGCGACACGTATATATGATTCAAGCCAGCTGAGTGCCGCAAGTTTCAGTTCCGGGCGTCATACTGCACCGCAGACAGACCGTCATTCAGATCGTTTCACCGGGCAGCACTCGGAGCGCCATTCCGGCCAATTCTCCGGTCGCAGTGACAGATATTCCGACGATTATGAACAGACCCGCATGATGGATGACAGGCGGGGCAGGGCAGGTTCGGGCAAGTTAAAGAAATTTTTGCTTTTCGGTCTGCCATTGATGGCAATCATCATCGCAGTGAGTTTGTATTTTGCTATCTGGTACGTGCCGTCTACGGGTTTATCAGATGCGAACCAGCGAAGAGTGGAAAACTACCTGCGGCGGGTTGATGCCAATATCCTGAAAATACAGATCGACAGTCCGCCTGAGGACAATGCCGTGTATGAATTGCGCAGGGCCCTGGCATTGGCGCCAAATTATGGACCGGCCATGGACCGGGCGCGCGAGATTGCCGAGTTTTACGAAACCGACGCCATGGATCTGATGGATGAACAAAAACCTCAGGAGGCGCTTGCGGAGGTTAAAAAAGGACTCGATATTGATCCGAATTACGTTAGCCTGGTCGTACTGGAAGATGAAATTGCCACCATGGTCGCTAACCAGAGGCGCCAGGCTGACATCGCTGAAGCATTACGTGTCGCAGCCGACTTCCAGGCGCAGGATCAGTTGATCGAACCGGAAGGAGAAAATGCCTACGCAGCCTACCAGACAGTGCTCACCCTGGATCCGCAAAACAGTGCAGCCAGGCAGGGTCTGGAATTGATTTTGACCCGCTTGTTGAACGATGTCGAACAAAGCCTCAATGGCGGAGACCTGTCATTGGCCCGAAATCAGATACAAACAGCAGGTTCGTTGTTTGAAAACTCCAGGCGGGTGAATGACATCAGTGCACGTATTACGACGGCAGAACGATCGGTTCGAGAGCAGGCAGAAGTAGCAGAGTTTCTGCAGGTTGCGCAGTTGCAGATGGATGCCGGTAAGTGGATTGAGCCGGCTCTTGATAATGCACTTGATAGTTACACGGAAGTCTTAAACCGCCTGCCTGACAATGAAGCAGCTATCGCAGGCCTCGAAAAGATTGCGGCTGAGTTTACTACTCAAGCCAGGGATGCGATGGAGCGAGAGGAATTTTCCGAGGCAGTGAGGCTGGCAGACAATGGATTGCTTGCCAACCCCGGTAGCGCCGAGTTGTTGGAAATCCAGCAGCAGTCCACCGGTCAACTCGGTGCGCTCGAGCAGGAGATTCAGTCCAACTTGCAGGAAGCTCAACGACTGGTGCTGTCCGGCAAATATCTGCCACCAGGCGAGAATGCTCTTGATTTGTTCACAGCCGTGGAAGTTCTGGATCCAGGCAACGAACAGGCAGCCAGGGGTATTGCCCGTTTGCCGGATCAGGTTTTTGAAGAGGCAAACCAGCAGGCGAGACTGGGCAATTATCGTGGAGCCAGGGATCTGTTGGAAATTGCACAAACGTCATTTGCAGATCAGCCCAGGTTTGGTGAACTGAAATCACAAATGGAAAGCACGATTGCCCAACAGGCAAAAGACGACCAGTTACGGGATCTGCTCAATACATCACGTGACCTGATTGCCAGCCAGCCCATGACGCTGGATGTGATCGATCAATCCGCAGAGACGCTTAAAGAGATAAACAGCCAGTTTCCGGGCAACCTGACAGCGACTGGACAACTAGATGATTTTACCAGTGCAGTCAGTAGCAGGGCTCAGCAGGTCAGCGTAGGTGGTAGCGAGGAATCCGGTTTTGTATTGCTGGATCGTGCCCTCAGTCACTATGAAGGTAACCAGCAGCTTCTCAGTACCAGACGTGCGTTAGAAAAAGCCCGGGATGATCGTCTGGCTGAAGAGAGAAGACGTCTTGCGGCATTAATGGGGAGCTTGGCCATCGACGCAGTACCCTGGGGCGAAGTTACCGAGATTCGGAATGCAGAGGGTGAGGTCCAGAAACTGCCAGCCAGCCATTCAACACCGTTACTCGTCTCTTTGATGGCCGGCAGTTACACCGTTTCAATACGCAACAGTGATGGCGGTTCGCCGCAAGATTTGTCAGTGGATGTAGTTGCTCAGCAAGTGGCCACGGCGACAGCAAAATTTAACTCATTAACGGCAGACGACTACTTCGAGAGGTCCAGTTGGTAGTCATGATGAGATTCCGGTTTAAATTACTAACGCTTTGTCTGCTGTTCTCGCTGATTTTTGTGTCAACAGCGGAGGCAGAATTTAAGCGTAACTACACACTGGCCAAAAAATCTTTTGAGGACGGGAACTATTCAGAGGCAGTCGGAAAGTTTACCGATGCGATCTCGGATAACCCTGATTCAGCTGCCCGCGTTAAACTTTATGGTATGCGTTATGACTCATATATTCCGCACTATTTTCTGGGTGAGGCGTATTTCAAGCTGAATGATTGCACATCTGCCATGGCTGCGTGGGACAAGGCCCTGGAGGCTGGTGTAATCCAGGGTCAGGATGAATTCAGTTCAATGCAGACAAACATGGCAGGCTGCAAAGTTGAAGTTATCGATGTCAGCAGCATTGCGGCCGAGGCCAAAGCAGAAATTGATGGCCTGGACGGCGCTGTCAGGAATTTCGCAAGTTTAGAAGATGAAAACCTGCTTCGTTCAGAATGGTCATCCAAATGGCAACCGGAAATGAACCAGGGCAATCAATTGGCACAAACCCTGAGACAACGGTTGGAGATCGCAACTGCAGAAAGTGATCCCGATGCCATTAATGCAATCTCAAATGAGGCCAGACAGGCTGTCAGCGCCCTTAATGGATCTGAGAAATTGGCAAGAGCCCAGATCAGGGTTCTTCAATCGCAGAGTGAAGAAACTACACGTCTTGCACGCGAAGACGCACGTCGGGGCTTACAAAACAACATTCGTCTGGCGAATGCTGCTGAGCACTATGAAGGTGGCAGTTCACAGATGAATACATTGATGACTGACCTGCAACGCCAGATAGGCGTTGGCGAAAGTCTCGGAGAAACAGCATCTGCAACAAATATTAAAGAGCAATCCCAGATAATAGGCAATGTACTCAGACGTTATAATTTGTCCGTGCAGAATTGGCAGGCACAGCAACAAAGTATTGCCGATCGAACACCGCCACCAGACCTGAAACGTCTTGCTGAGGCTTATTTCGCTGGTGATTATGAATCGGTTGCCCAATCGGCCAACCCGGATGGGTTCAGCAAGGACAGGGCCAGGATCCAGGCCTTGCTATTCAGAGCAGCTGCCAACTATAAGCTGTATGTGCGTTCCGGTGAAAAGGAATCCACCAAATTGAGCGAGGCAGAGAGTGACATTCGTGCTATTAAGCAAATGAATAGAGGGTTCTCTCCCTATATTGCCGCATTTTCACCACGATTCCTGACGCTTTTTCGGCAGACCGGTTGATATCCGTTTAATTTTATTAGTAAAACAAAATAGCAGGGATGCTTTGGTACCGGAAGCAAAATTTTCAGCTATACTTTATCAAGTACAATAAATCAGGAGTAGAAAATGAAGTCTATCCAAAAAACTTGTTTATTGGTGGCAGCTCTTGCCGCCCCAGGTTTTGCGCAGGCAGGGGAACTACCGAATACCGTTCCCATGTCAGGTCTCCAATTTAATTTTTCTGCACCTGGTGCGCGTTCACTGGGGATGGGCGGTGCATTTCTGGGTCGGGCAGATGACTCGACGGCAGCATTTGCAAACCCGGCCGGTCTGACCAATCTGTTTAGTCCGGAAATTGCAGCAGAGTTTCGCTTTAACCAATACGATACGCCTTACACTTCAGGCGGGTCTTATCCCGATCCCACAAGGGATACCACGAGCAGCAGTGCCAATAACCTTTCCTACTTGTCATACGTTTATCCAAAGGAAAAGTGGGTTTTTGCCCTTTTCCGTCAAGAATTTATGGACTTTAATTCGGATTTTGACTCCGGCGCAATCGCACTTGGCGGCACATCCATATCGTTACCGACGAGTAATTCTGTCGATGTGAATATTGTCAATTATGGCTTTTCAACGGGAGTGCGGTTGAGTGATCGCGTTTCACTGGGAGCGGGCATCTCATATTTCGATTACTCTATGGATGCCAATACCGACCGTTTTTTCAATAATGAACCCGTAATTACACAGCTTCAATCGGGTAGTGACAGTAACTGGGGTGTTACCTTTGGTGCACTGTTCCGGGCAACGGATCGTTTGTCTATCGGGCTTGTTTATCGTGCAACACCAGACTTCGATACCACGCATCAGCACGAGGCGGTTTTTGATACAGATGCCAACTTTATCCGGGACTACAAATTTGAAATACCGGATGTCTATGGCATAGGATTCTCGTTTCAACCCAATGATAACCTGACCTTCAACTTCGATATCATGCAAGTGCGATATTCGAAACTGGCCAGTCCTGTGTTCTGGGCCTTTAATGACCCGGCAACCACAGATGGTCAGGAAATTGTAGATGAAATGTCTATCGATAACGGAACCGAGTTCCGACTGGGCGCCGAGTATGTGTTACAAAATAAACCCATCGCACTTCGCGCTGGCGTCTGGCGGGATCCGGATCACACCCTGAGATATGCAGGCCCCACGGATGAATCCGTTACCGAACAGCGCAGCACGGCTGTGTTTTTCCCGGAAGGCAGTGACGAGACCCACTTTTCTTTGGGCTTTGGTTTCTTCCTGGATAATTTCCAGATGGATTTTGCCGCCGACTTTTCTGAAAACCAGGATACTTACTCCATCTCTGGTGTATACAGATTTAATTAATTCATTCTAAATACGGCGGTTGGTCTCTGACTGACCCATGGTAAAAACAAATCCCGCCCTTTTCCCGGACGGGATTTTTTTTGCCACCGACAAGCAAAGAACGAGTCGCATTAATGCCGGTAACACTAAAATATTTGGGCTGATTTGTCACAATTATTAGCAGGTGTGAACTGGCTCACAGCAATAAGGGCACCATTAGGAGAATATTATTCCTATGGTAAAAGTCAGGTGCAGTTCTTACTAAAAGTTAAAAACTGCTTTCAAATGTGATATGGTTTCTTAAGAAATCGATCTAAAGGATTAGAAAGATGAAGAAATATATGGTAATTCTGGGTGTGTTACTTACCTCTTTCGCATATGCAGCAGAGGACAAAGCTACATTTTCCTATCAAGAGGAGTACCTGGCTGGTATTGAGTATTTTGAGCAGGGGCAGTTCCGTGCGGCATCGGATTCATTCCGTGAAGCGATCCGTCTGTTACCATCCCCACGGGTAGGGCCTGACGAATATATTCCTTATATTTATCTTTCAGCGACCCAGTTTGAAATCGGAAACACACTTGAGGCAAGGGATGCCTTGATACAGAGCCAGGTACATGGCTCTGCGTCCAAAACAGAAGCCGGTCAGCTTCTTCTTGGTCGATATGCGGCAGACATTATGTCTGCCCCTTTGAGCAGTCCCAAACTTGTCACAGTATCAGTTGACGATTCGGTTGATAAAAATGTGGAGCCGGAATTGGTGTCACAATCAAGCGGGGAATCCATACCTGCGAAGATATTAAAACGCTGTACAAAAGCCGCAAAAATGGAAGAATTACCCTGGTATTTCCACTACAAGTGTGGAGTTGACCTGATGAAAGCCGGGGATGCACAGCGAGCAGTTGAGTCATTTAGTATGGGCGCCAATGTACGTGAGGATTCTGCACGCAGCAAACGGATGTATGGCATGTGGTATATCGATTACCTGCCTTATTACCAGATCGCCCTGGCTCAATCCCAGTTGGGAGACTGGAAAAGTGCACGTGCTGCGATAATAAGGTCGACCAAGTTTGGAGAGTTTTCACCCGTGGATCCGGACTACAGTTCCTTTCTTGAACTGGATCAGTTAATCACGGAAAACCTGAAGAACAGCGAATCCTGATTTAAGCGTGTTAGAAACGTGCGAGGGTGATTCGAGTCACCCTCGCTCTTTATCCTCGAGTCATTCCTTTTTCAAAATCTCTTCAATTTTCTGAAGTGCCTGCTTTGACTCTTCAAACCCGGGAATATAGCCAATGGCTTTCCGGAACTCCTCCGCAGCCATCGTTAAATTTCCCTCTGCCACCAGGCTCGCACCATAATTATGGTGAACCCTGGCCAGGTGAACCGGTATTTGCATATTGTTTGAATCCAGTTTGTAAGCAGCCTGAAAATGTTTCAGTGATGGTTCGAATTGTTCCAGTTTCTCATAAACCAACCCCAGGTAAAGGTGAACCCGCGGTGGTGCTGCACGGGAGTTGTAATTGAGGGCAGCACGGGCAAGGTTTGAAGTTCTTTGCGGTGCCTGAAGAATTTCCAGTGATTGCTGCAGGTTGTCTCTTGCCTGTGGATATTGCCCTGAGCGAAATTGAACGACGCCGAGGTTGTAATGGATTTTTGAGTCCATCGGGGTCAGGACAAGCGCTTCTCTCAAAGTGCTTTCTGCTTCATCAAGGCGGTCGTTGTCCCGGTATGCAACACCCAGATTTTGCAACAGGAGGGGGCCGGCTGAGGCGGTTCTATTTTTGGCTTCCAGGAAATATTCGAGAGCCTCTGCACTTTCCCCTTGTCGGGCATGCACAAGCCCCAGTTTTTCATAAACCCCACTGGAGTCATTGTCAATTTCCATTGACCTGTGCAAATGTGTTTTTGCTTTTGCCAGTTCTCCCCGGCGCAGATATTCACCCCCCAAAGCATATTGAGCGAATGCATTTTGCGGGTGAATCGAAACGGCATTGGAAAAAAGACTCACGGTGTCCTGCCATGTCCTGACCTGTTGATGCGTCAGCATGAAGCAGGCCACGATGGCCAGAAATACCGGAACAAGCCACAGCTTGCTTGCTATGATCGGCGGTTTTAGTAAATCCGCGGCACCAAAAAAGACCAGGATGAACAAGCCGATGTGAGGGATATAGGTATACCTGTCAGCCATCGCCTGTTCGCCTACCTGGATGATTCCGATAACCGGTATCAGGGCAATAACAAACCAGAACCAACCGATGGTCATTGAAGGTGCTTTTCTCCATGCTTTCAAGACCAACACGGTAACAAGCAGCAAACACATCAGTGCCAAACCACTCTGCCAGGGGGCAATGGAGTCGCGGTAGGGATAAAACACCGAAAGGTTCAACGGCCAGAGTGTTTTGCCGATATACGTGACGTATGACAGCGAAGTATTGGCCAGACGAGTTGCAATTGAAAATTTTTCAACGGAGCCAATGGCGCCGCTGCCGCCTTGTGCAACCAGGGTCATGATGCCGGATGCCAGTGCCGCGATGAATAGAGGAATTTTATTTTTCAAAGACAGAAAACAATTCTTTGCCAGGTTGGAAATAACCGGTTTGAATCCGCCAGCGCCGACGATTGAATATCGTTGCAGCGGCCAGAAATCAAGCAAAATCATGATGACTGGCAGGGAAACGAGCATGGGTTTGGACATCAGGCCACAACAGTAAAATAACAGCATCGAAATATAACTGGAAGTGCGCTGTGTGATGATGAATCGCTGGTAGGACAGCAGGGTAAGCAGTCCAAACAGGGTACTGAGCACATCTTTTCGCTCTGATATCCATGCCACGGACTCAACATGCATCGGGTGAAGGGCAAAAAAGACAGCGACCAGGGCGCTGGGAACAGGCCGACCCGTTAAGCGAACCAGCAAAACAAACAACAGGCAGGCATTGGCGATGTGCAGGATAAGATTTGTCAGGTGGTGCCCGGCAGCATCTTCATGGCCATACATGCTCACATCGAGCATATGTGAAATCCATGTCAGGGGGTGCCAGTTCGCGCCTTCAGTGGAAGTAAAAGCCCAGGCAATGTTCTCTACCGTCAACCCCTGTTGGACATAGGGATTATTTGTCACATAAATAATGTCATCGTGATTGACAAATCCATAACCCAGTACAGCCCAGTAGGCTGTTACCGTGAATACGATGATAAAGACCAATACCCCGGTTAACTGGGACATCTTCAGCGTGTTTTGTGAAGACGGACTTGGTTGCTGAAGATGTGATTTGGCATCTTTTGCATCATTGGCGCAGCAACGCTTGAACTTCTTTCCTGATCCACAGGGACAAGGGGCGTTTCGTGCGGTTTTTGTCTTTTGCTTCTTATTACTGGACATGAGTATTTTCAGGTTTTACGGAATTGATCGAACGGTAAGCATGAATGCTATATTGCCAGAAATTGATGAGAATGGGTAAGTACGAAGAAATGAGAATGGAGTCAGTGAGATAGGATAGGGCTGATGCCTCTTCTTGTATTGCTGTGCGTCCAACTAATTACATCAAAGTACTCCCAATCAGGAACGAGAATGGTTTATACTGACATAGATTTCATACAATGAATTAATAACTGCGCCCGAAAATCGCCTTTGGAGATTTGAGTGATGAATATAAGAATGAGTCTGATGTGTGTGTTGCTGTTAAGCGGGTTTTCATTATCCGGTGCTGCCCTTGCAGCTAAACCCAGTGTTCAATTGAACAACCCTGACTCGAATGCCTTTGCGAACGAAGAAGGATTGGTCGACAAAGAATTTCAAATAATACGATCAGCTGGTGCAGCAGGTGACGAATTCGATCTCAAGATCGAATTTAAAAAGGCAGCCAAATTGGGAGTGGATTTCACTGTTGACCCTGTAGCAACTGCATGTGGTATTACCGGTTCAGGCTATGACTGCGACCAAACCACAGAGGTTGAGACCCTTCCTGGTAATAAATTTATCATAGTGACGATGCCGCCTAACAGGCAGGATATCTTCATAACGATTCACCCCCTTCAGGATGCTATCGATGAAGGTGACGATGCCACTAAAGAGGACCTGGAAATAAAGCTGAAGCAAGAGGATGATGCCACCGATAACTATGACTATGATATCGGAGGAACAGATAAATTTACAACCAGAGTACTGGACAACGATACGGCCTCTATTGTGATAGCGAACAAGAGTGGTGCCACAACATCGGAAGCAGGTGACACGATGACATTCACCGTGGTTCTTGCCACTGAACCTGCAAAAGACAATGAGCCTGTAGAAGTGAATATTGAAAGTGACGACACGGATGAGGGTGTGGTCGATGTAGCAACGATTTTGTTCAGGTCAAACCAGGATTTTATTGATAATGGGGGCATTCGGTGGGACCAGCCACAGACAATTACGGTGACCGGTCAGCCGGATAATGGAGATTCCGGCCCGGGTACCACCTATGATATTTCAGTTGAGCCTACTGACGCTGGGGGTTTTGATAAAATTTACAAGAAACTGGCTAAGCAGGAATTTGAACTGACAAACCTCAACACAGCCGGAGTTCCGGGCACGATCCAGCTAAGCTCGGCAACTTACTCAGGCAGTGAAGCTCTGCCCTCGATCCAGGTACGCGTAGACAGGATCGGTGGAACAACCGGTGAAGTGACGGTGGCCTACATAACTACCGACACGGGGTCGGCAACAGCCAACACGGACTACACGACCAAGTCGGGGACCTTGACCTTCCCGGATGGTGGGGCCACCGAAATGTTTGTAGATATTCCGATTCTACCTGACAACGTAAAGGAAACCCCGGATGAGACATTTACATTCGATTTATCCGGTATCACCGGAGGGGCCGGCTCCGGCACTCTCTCGGCAACGGTTACAATTCTGAATGATGACGAACCGGGTGAAATCAATATAGAAAACGGTTCCTATACGGTTAATGAAGACGCAGGAACGATAGACATCGATGTCGTAC
>Ga0164315_10000369_pt1 | contig 30741 bp, 31 predicted proteins | sample GuaBasSedimGuay6_FD_113737 | JGI IMG/M metagenome (GOLD analysis project Ga0164315, IMG submission 113737) | Subseafloor sediment microbial communities from Guaymas Basin, Gulf of California, Mexico - Guay6, Core 4569-2, 0-3 cm | ecosystem: Environmental > Aquatic > Marine > Hydrothermal vents... | reverse complement strand
AACTCAATTTTCAAAAACGTAGTGCATTGAAAATATTAGTTGAACGAATCCCGATAGCGAAGCGTATCGGGATAAATGAGTAAATACTCCGATGCTCTGCATCGATCAAAAAGAAAATCCTATTTGATACCTCGTTAGCTCTGCTGCGAAGTGGTTCATTTTTAATTATTATTGTACATTTCCTCTGTAAAAAAGCGCTTTTGACTTAAAAATACAAAAGCTTCTTTTACATAGGGAACCGCTTGCTGTCGCTACGCTTTCCCATAAATTATTTTCATACGTTTATGGGAATTTTGTATGAAAAAAATTTATGTACATTTGATGCCTGAATCAATGTACATTCGAACAATCGCAACCATGAGCAAAACGGTCAGCTTATTTTTACTGGTACTTTCGGGTATTTTGTTTTTTACACGTTGCAGCAACGATGTGGATCTGTACGCCGATTATAAAGAAATCACCATTGTGTACGGTCTTCTTGATATAGACGACGACACGACATGGATTAAAATAACCAAGGCGTTTACCGGACCCGGAAATGCACTGATTATGGCGCAAAACCCCGATTCAAGTAATTATCCGTATAAACTCGATGCAAAACTGATTGGAATAAAAAACGGTAATGAACAGGATCCGATACAACTGGATACGATGACTATTTATAGTAAAAATGAAGGGGACTCCGTGTTTTATTATCCCAAACAATTGATGTATTATACAACGGAGAATATGGATGTTGATGCTGTTTACTCATTGATCGTTAACACCAAAGAAAACGAGATAACTTCTGAGGCTCCCATGATCGGTGGTTTCGGTTTGAGTTACCCGTATAACACAATCGACTTTGTGAATGATCATGCGATTAAATGGAACTCGGTAAAAAACGGCAAACGCTATGAAGTAACCACTATATTTCATTACCAGGAATATCTGCCCGGAACGTATGATGACACACTGAATTTGTCAATAGAAATTGAAAGCATTTACGCTAACCCGGTAAAAGTGTCAAACGATCTGGAAGGAGGAGAAGCGCTGGAGCTCAGATATGCAGGCGATAAATTCTTTGCCGAACTGGATTCCGAACTGGAAAAAACGGCAAACATCCAGAGATGGAGCGGGATGGTGGATGTGGTCATCAGCGCAGGGTCGGAGGTGTTGCATTATTATATCGAAATAAATAATTCCGTCGAAGGGTCGTTGCTTCAGGAACTTCCCCAATATACCAACATACATAATGGCACGGGGATATTTGCATCACGACACAGCGTGGTGAAATCGGTGCCGCTGTCGGGCTTTACCGAGCGCAAACTCGTGGAAGATTACAACCTGGGATTTAAATACAAGACAAAATAGCCCCGGTCTGTTAACTCCTTTAAAAACAACAAGTTTAATATTATTTCTCATGCCGGCATCCGATATGCCTGACGGCTGTTAACTGTCTTTTTGTCATTAATATTTGCGGAAATGTGCCAGTCCTTCCTTTGGCATAATGATTGACAAATCAATGACAAAAATTGAATAACCGAAAAAATTAAGAAAGGATAAATAATATGGGAAAAATAATTGGAATCGACTTAGGTACAACAAACTCGTGCGTTGCCGTAATGGAAGGCAGCGAACCGATTGTTATTACCAATAACGAAGGCCGCCGTACAACACCCTCTATTGTAGCTTTTACTGACAATGGGGAACGTAAGGTAGGCGACCCGGCCAAACGACAGGCCATTACAAACCCAAAGAAAACCATTTACTCGATAAAGCGGTTTATGGGGAACTCATTCTCAGAAGTTCAGACTGAGGTGAAAAGAGTAACGTATGATGTGGTTAAAGGCGATAACAACACACCACGTGTGAAAATTGATGATCGCTTATACACACCGCAGGAATCTCGGCTATGGTCTTGCAGAAGATGAAAAAAACGGCTGAAGATTATCTGGGTCAAACCGTGACCGAAGCAGTCATCACAGTGCCTGCCTATTTCAGCGACTCACAGCGTCAGGCTACTAAAGAGGCGGGTGAAATTGCCGGATTGACGGTAAAAAGGATTATCAACGAGCCTACAGCTGCTGCTTTGGCTTATGGCCTCGACAAGAAAGAACACGAAGGTAAAATTGCTGTGTTCGACTTAGGTGGAGGTACGTTCGATATTTCCATACTGGAACTGGGCGATGGTGTTTTTGAAGTAAAATCAACCAACGGAAATACCCATCTGGGTGGTGACGACTTCGATGATAAGATCATCCAGTGGCTGGCTGACGAATTTAAAAAAGATGAAGGACTCGATCTGAGAAAAGATCCGATGGCTTTGCAGCGTCTGAAAGAAGCTGCCGAAAAGGCTAAGATTGAATTATCGAGTGCTACCGAAACAGAAATCAATCTGCCCTACATTATGCCGGTTGACGGTGTGCCGAAACACCTGGTGCGTAAATTGACGAGGGCTAAATTTGAGCAACTGACCGATTCGCTGATACAGGCTACGCTGGGTCCTTGTAAGTCAGCACTGAAAGATGCCGGCCTGACCGCATCGGATATTGATGACGTAATTCTGGTAGGAGGATCGACACGTATTCCGGCCATTCAAAAAGTGGTGAAGGATTTCTTCGGAAAAGATCCTTCGAAAGGAGTAAACCCGGACGAAGTGGTTGCCATTGGTGCAGCTATCCAGGGTGGTGTATTGACAGGAGAAGTGAAAGATGTGTTGTTGCTCGATGTAACTCCGCTGTCGCTGGGTATCGAAACCCTCGGTGGTGTGATGACAAAACTCATCGAATCCAACACAACTATTCCGACTAAAAAATCGGAGACGTTCTCAACGGCTGCCGACAACCAACCATCTGTCGAGATACATGTGCTGCAGGGTGAGCGGCCTATGGCCAACCAGAACAAAAGTATCGGAAAATTCCACCTCGATGGAATTCCGCCTTCGCCACGCGGGGTGCCGCAAATTGAAGTGACTTTTGACATCGACTCAAACGGGATCCTTCATGTAAGCGCCAAAGATAAAGCTACGGGCAAATCCCAAAGTATTCGTATCGAAGCTTCTTCGGGTCTGACGGATGATGAGATCAAAAAGATGAAAGATGAAGCGGAAGCACATGCTGAAGAGGACAAAAAAGCGAAAGAAAAGATCGACAAGCTGAATGGTGCCGATGCGATGATCTTCCAGACGGAAAAACAGATCAAAGAGTATGGCGACAAACTGCCAGCTGATAAGAAAGCAGAGATTGAAAAAGTACTGGAAGAGTTGAAAACTGCCCACAAGGCACAGGATATACCGGCTATTGATGCCGCCATGGAAAAGCTGAACAGCATCTGGCAGCAGGCCAGCCAGGAAATGTACCAGGGTGGCGAGGCAGGGCAGGCTCCACCTGCGGGTGATACAGGAGACGCCGGCAACGGTACCCCTCCCGGTGATGATGGTGAAGTAACCGATGTTGACTTCGAAGAGGTGGACGACAAATAATACGAAACAAACATTGAATGAATAAAGAGGCTGTCTCAAAAGGGCAGCCTTTTTTGTTTACTACTTCTGATAAGTTTCTCCTGTTTTTCCTTTGCCACACGGGTATTTTATTCTATATTAGTACCCCTTTATCCCTGTCATTTCCGGGGCGCGGGATAACTGTCTGCAAATGAACACAAAGACAATTACATAAATTATTAATTAAAATTTTTACTATGATGAAAAAAGTACTTTTTATTTTATTGATGATCTCTTTCTCCTTTTGGGGGATGGGACAAAATCTAGTCTTGAATGGAGATTTTGAAAACTGGACCGGAATTAATCCGGATAATTGGACTGCGAGCGGTGATGGAATTAGTATTTCTGGAGACCCCTATGCGCAGAGTGGCCAAAATAGTTGTGAAGTTTTCTGGGATTCACAATCTAATCAATACTTGACATCGGATGCCTTTAACGTGACAGAAGGTGAAGAAATAAACGCAAGTTTCTGGGTTGCTGATAATGACCCTGCTGGTAGAGCAAGGTTATGCATTATTTATGAAGGAGCTTCTAACTATTATGGCACTTACAGTGAGGATATGGCAGGTTGGCAACAGCTAACATATACGAACTTAGTTCCGGCAGGAGCTACTTCGGCCGAATTCCAAATTAGGTTTTACGATGTTTCATCGAATTGGGATGGAGATGCCACAGTTTTTGTAGATAACGTTGTTTATGAGTACAATACAACTGTTTATCCTGAGCCGACAAATTATCCTTCTGATTTTAACGCAACAGTCGATGTTACGGATATTGATCTTGGCTGGCTGGATGATACCGAAGGTGATCAATTACCCCAGGCATACCTGGTTTTAGGTAAAATGATTTATCAGTCTGAATTTGTTGTGCCTGTTGATGGGACGCCTGTTGAAAATGACAATGATTGGTCTGATGGATATGCAGCGATCAACATACCTTATGGAGATGAAGAAGCTGTTTTTCAGTTTTTACAGGCTAATCTGCAATATGATTTTGCCATCTTCCCTTACACTAATACAGGAGATGATATTGATTATAAGACGGACGGAACATACCCTGTAGCCGGTGGTGCCACAGATAATGTAGTGTACAGTATTTATGAAACATTCGACCCTGAAGCATCCAGAGATATGATGGCCTATAACGTAACCGGAGAACAGGTGTGGGAATGGGCTAATTTTGGAAATCCGCCGGGTTGTCAAAAAATGAGTGGTTACGCAGGTGGTGCTAATGAAAACGAAGACTGGCTGATCACATCTTCCATTGATATGACTGCTTATTCAAACATGCTTCTGAGGTTTGATCATGCACGAAATTACGCCAGTAACAGTGGTTTATTTGTTATGGTTTCCACTGACTATGACGGTACGAGCGACCCATCAACAAACGGAACATGGACAGATATAACATCATTATTTACATTTCCGTCCGGCGGCTGGAATTTTATTGATGCAGGAATTGGTGATGTCAGTGCCTATATAAGCCCGACAACGTATTTTGCATTTAAATACACAAGTACGAATGCGGCTGCAGCTACATGGGAAGTGGATAATGTCCGCGTTTACACATATGTGCCCGTCATTACTGTGATTGATCCCAATGGCGGAGAAATACTCGAGCAGGGATCACAATATGAAATTATATGGGATCACGATTATTGGGTGGAGGAAAATGTAGCAATTTATTTAGCACAGGGCGCCGGTAAAGACCTGACATTAATTACCGAAAGCACACCTGTTGCTGATGGTTCTTATACATGGACTGTATGGTCATCCATTGAACCAGGAGATGATTTTATGATCTACCTGGAAAGTCCGGAAGGAACAAATGATTACAGCGATGACTTTTTCTCCATTGTAGCTGCCGGCGAACTGATCGCCGATTTTGAAGCAGACACCACCATGATCTATGTGGGCGACAGTGTGCTGTTCACCGATCTGACCATTGGTGCTGCCACAAGCTGGCTGTGGACATTTGAAGGCGGTACGCCTGCTACGTTTGACGGACAGGAACCACCCTATATTCATTACGCCGAAGCCGGCTCCTGGGATGTGACGCTGGAAGTATCGGATGATGTAAGAACAACGGATGTAATGACAAAAACCGACTACATCGTGGTCAGTGAAATGCCGGTATTGCCACCACCGGAAGATTTAGAAGGAACTGTGGATGTTCTGGATGTTCTTCTGTCGTGGACGGCTCCGGGTGGTGGTGGCCCAACCGGATTTGAAGACGACTTCGAATCGTACGATGACTTTGTTCTTGAGTTTGCGCCATGGACAAACGTTGATGTGGACGGAAGTGACACATATGGTATGACGGGTGTTGACTGGCCAAACGCAGGAGCTCCGCAAGCCTATATTATATTTAATCCTACAACCACAACGCCCCCTGTGGATGATATGACAGCACATTCCGGTAATAAACTGGCAGCCTGCCTGGCGGCAATCCCGTCACCAACCAACGATGACTGGATGATCACTCCGCTGGTAGATCTGGCTGATAATTCCCATCTGTCGTTCTGGGCTAAGTCATATACAGATGATTATGGTTTAGAGAGATTCAGGGTAGGTGTTTCAACAACAGGTATGGATCCGGCTGACTTCACCATCATTTCTGAAGGTGATTATGTGGAAGCTCCGGTTGAAGACTGGACAGAATTTACATACGACCTGAGCGCTTACAACGGCCAGCAGATTTATGTAGGTATCCAGTGTGTTTCCAATGATGCCTTTATCCTTATGATTGACGATGTGTACATTGGAGCCGACAAATCAGCTATCGTATATAACCCGGCCCAACCGGTTATCGGAAAAGCCACAAAACAGATGAATTATTTCGCACAGGCAACACCACAGCCTGCAGTAGCCCCGGTTAGTTCGGGCTTAAGAGATGATCCTGTATTGCAGGGATATAATGTCTATCGCGACGATGACCAGATTAACGCAGAATTAGTGGAACTGACTACATATACGGATATTGAACCAAGTATCGGCACACACAATTACTATGTAACAGCTGTGTATGATATGGGCGAATCGGTTCATTCGGATACCGTAACAATTGTTGTAACCGGTGTTGATGAACTATCGCTGGAATCTGTATCTGTTTATCCGAATCCGAGCAACGGTAAATTTACGGTTGGTTTGCCGGCCGGTGCCGATGTGGAACTGAATGTTATGGACCTGACCGGTAAATCGGTGTACAGATCAGCAGCCAGTGAAACGGTGACCATCGATCTGAGCAAACTGTATAAAGGTATGTATCTGTTGCATATCTACGACAGGAACAACGATACCAGTGTGGTTAAAAAACTGGTTATAAAATAATAAAACCTTATTCCGAAAGAGCCTGGCATACTTATGTTCAGGCTCTTTTATTTAATTAACACAAAAAAAATGTTATGAAAAAAATTTACCTGACAATTTTATTTATGGGCCTGTTTGTCCTTGTTATCAGGGCTCAGAACATCTGGACAAACGAATTTCATTACGATAATGTAAGTACTGATGAGAATGAATTTATTGAGGTTGTACTGGAAGATGCCGGATCATATAGTTTAAGTGATTTTGCAGTTACTCTGTACAATGGTAATAACGGAGAGAGTTACGACACAAAAACACTTGACCAGTTTACCATGGGCGATGTGGAAGGAGACTTCACGATTTATTATTATGATTATCCGTCAAATGGTATTCAAAACGGGGAAAGTGACGGAATAGCCCTAAGTTATCAGGACGTACTAATTGCCGGACAGTTTATCAGTTATGAGGGTACATTGACTGCAATAGGAGGACCGGCCGATGGAGAAACCTCGGTTGATATCGGGGTTAGCGAGAGTGGCGTTGAGTCCGACCAGTCATTACAACTGTCCGGTACAGGTGATCAGTATGCGGCATTCACCTGGCAGGAACCTGCATTAAACACAAAAGGACAATTGAATAATAACCAGACGTTTGGAGGCTATACACCGGATCCGGAACCTTCGAACTACCCGACTGCTTTTGCAGGTGCAGCGCAGGGAATGAAAATCAACCTGACATGGACTGATGCAACGGGCGAACAACTTCCAGCTGCGTATATTGTATATGGTACTACAGGAGACACTTTTCCGGTGCCGGAAGATGGAACGCCTGTAACGGACGACACAGATTTTTCGGATGGTGAAGTTGCACTGAATGTGCCGTTCGGAGATGAAGGTTGCTCTTTTAACGTCGATCCGAATACGAGCTATTCATTCACCATTTATCCTTATACCAACGCGGGTGAATACATTGATTTTAAAACAGACGAAACTGCTCCTGTGACAGATGTCATGAGTGCTAATTATATAGTTGTCAGCAGTGAGGAATTTAGTAACGCACTAAATACCTGGTCGTGGACACCTTATGATGTGAACGGTGACGAGGAATGGGTGTGGGAAGAAAATTATGGTAATCCACCGGGAAGTGCTAAAATGTCTGGCCATACAGATGCCAATTACCCAAACGAAGATTGGCTGATTTCACCGGAATTGGATCTGCACAGTTATATGGAAGTCTTTTTCTCGTTTGATCATGCACGGAACTTTGCCACAAACGATGGATTATCGGTACTGGTATCTTCCGATTATGATGGAACAAGTGATCCTTCCGTAAACGGAACATGGATTGACATTACAAATATGTTCACATTCCCCGAAAACGGTACGTGGGTGTTTTCTCCGGCCGGTGAAGCAGAAGTAGTAGAGCATAGCGGAGCAAATACTTATTTTGCTTTCCGATACATTTCCACTGTTGAAGATGCTGCAACCTGGGAAGTGGATAATGCTCTTGTTTACGGCATTATCAGTGTGGGAGTGGAGGAAATAATGAAGGAAAATATTTCTGTCTATCCAAATCCGGCCACAGACAGATTAAATATTGTATGTCCGTTGCAGGGACAATTAAGAATAACAAACATTACCGGGCAAGTCGTTTTGCAGAAAGCACTTAATAGTGGTGTGAATACGGTTAATGTCAGCGCGTTTGAACCGGGCTTGTACGTGGTACAGTTTACCGGTGAGGAGGGCAATACAAGCACCCAAAAATTAATGATCCGGTAAACAAAAAATACCGGTTTGAAAAATCCTGTCATTAAACAAAAATGGCAGGATTTTTTCTTTATTTTTATTCTTTTGCCAGAAAGGAAAACACACATACTTTTTTGGCTGTAATATTCGTTATCAATATCGAAAGATGCAGTATTTAAAATCAATGATCATAAGCCTGTTGCTGTTGTTGCCTTTGCTGGTATTTCCGCAGAAAGCTTCGCTGATCCGGCTTGAAGTTCCCGCTTCGCTTGAATCGGGAGCATTTCAGGTGGAAACTATTGGCGAAGAAGGGGTATTGATATTTTATGAGAGTAATGAGATTAACGAGGACAATTTACGTAAGTGGTATTTTGGTCTTTTCGATACTCAACTTAAGCAGGTGTGGCTGAAGTTTGTACCGCTCAACGACGGGATCTATTTTGTTAAATCGGTACGCAACGAGAATAAAATTCATTTCCTCTTTCGTTCCGATGGGACAGGCAGGGCCGGTGACTTTTATGAAATTGTCAATTACGACATGAAAAAGCGATCCTTTTCAAATATTTCCGGTACCATTCCCGAAGATGCGGAAATCAAAGGATTTGAGGCCATTGGAAATAAAGGATGCCTTGGCGTTAACCTGAAGAGGAATGGTACGGACGTGTTGTTTATCAACTTAAACAATGGCGAAATTGAAGCCCGGACTATTGAACCGGAGAACGATAGTTATATTGAAACGATCGATACCGATCCTGTGAACAGAAAATTTTATGTAGCTGTAAAATATGTGCGGGATAAAAGATACCTGGATGATAAAATTATCAGGTATTCGGCAGGTGGTGTACAGGAAAAAGTCTTTTCAATAAGAAATCAGGAAGGGCTGAAATTATTAAGGAATTTTAAATTCACACCGGTTAAAGACAACAAGTTAACCATACTGGGCACCTACGATATAGTGACAGGTAAAATGATGACAATGAAAGACCTGGATAACGATGAAGAAGCAAAGGGTGTGGGGATGTTTTTTCTTCAGTATGAGAGTGACACGCAGAAAATACTCAGATATTACGACTTCCTGAGTTTTGACAATATTTACGGATCGCTGGAGGGGCGCGAAATGAATTATTCGAAAAAGAATAGCGAGGCGAAGGATGAAGAAAAGCCAAACAAAACATTAACGGCCTTTTTTCATTTTTTTTCACCCCAGGTAATTCAAAAGGATAGCCAATATGTTTTTACGGTTGAGCTATATAAACCTTATTACCGGCTCGAAACCCGTATGGAATATGATTTTTACGGACGGCCCATGCCGCAAAGCTATACCATTTTTGACGGCTACAAATTTTACGATTTCATTATTGCTTCCGTTTCGGAAAACGGAGAGCTGCTCTGGAACAATGATTTTGAACTGAAAGAGATAAGGACATTTTTCCTGAATAAGCATGTTGCTGCTTTCGAAGACGACCCGTATTTCAGCATGGCATATATCAGCAAAGGAAAAATACATTTACAAACCATCGACGGCCCGGAGGATATCCATAATGACGAAGTGACTATCGAAACCCAGTTTCCGAAAGACAGGGTGTCGGAAGATGAAAACAACACTATTGTTCACTGGTACGACAGTTATTTTCTTATCTATGGATACCAGCGTTTAAAGAACCGTTCAATGGAAGAGCAGTCTGTTCGTGCCGTGTTTTACGCAAATAAGGTAGCCTATAATTAGCAGAATATTATGAGACGTTGGTGGTTCGCAGGCAGCAGTTACATACACTATTTATGGAAAGCTAAATCCAGGTATGTCATACACTCTCCTTTTGTTTTTGACTTGATAAACCATGTCTTCATTAATAAAACAAAGACACCTGAACTGATTGAGCTGGATAAAGCCTGTAAGGCAATCTTTAATCGTACAACAATCATTGAAACTACTGATTTGGGTGCCGGTGCCGGCAAAAAAACATACGTGACTCTGGTTCAGAAGCTGGGTAAGATCGCCAGAAAAAGGACGCAGGAGAAAAAGTACCGGCATTTGCTGTATTATCTTACTCAATATTTTCAACCTGAATCAATTCTTGAGTTTGGCACTTCGGTTGGAATAAGTGCTTCCTATATCGGGAAAGGGTGTGCGTTCAAAAAATTTGTCACTATGGAGGGGTGTGCCGTTCTTGCTGCACACGCTAAAGAAACTTTTATAGAGCAGGAGTTGCCTTATATTACTGTAAAAACAGGTAATTTTGATAATATCCTGGATAAGGTACTGAATGAATTTACCCGGCTCGACCTTGTATTTTTTGATGGTAACCACCGGAAAGAGGCTACAATCAGCTATTTTGAACGATGTTTACCAAAGAGTCATGAGGACTCTATATTCATATTTGACGATATCCACTGGTCGCCCGAAATGAGTGAAGCATGGGAGTATGTGAAAAATAGCAGTGAGGTGAGCATTTCGATCGATCTGTATAAAATGGGTATTTTGTTTTTTAAAAAAGGTATTGCCCGGCAAAATTTTATCATCAGATACTAAAAATGGTTCGGGAGGATGTTAGGTAAAAGAGATTAACCGTACCTTTGAGAAGAAGTTTACATTATGATGAAAGAGGAAATAATACGCTTACTGAATATATCAAGGTTTTTTCAGGTAGGGACTGAAACTGTTAAAGCCCTGGTAGATATCTCATTGAACATTTACAGAAATGAATTTGTTGCCCTGATGGGTCCCTCGGGCTCGGGAAAATCGACAATGATGAATTTGCTCGGATGCCTTGACACACCTACGAGCGGTTCCTATTTTCTGAACGGAATTGACGTGAGCAAAATGAGCGACAACGAACTGGCAGAGGTAAGGAACAAAGAAATAGGCTTTATATTTCAAACCTTTAATTTGCTGCCCCGTTCTACGGCACTGGACAACGTGATCCTGCCGCTTATCTATGCGGGCATCCCGAAGCAGAGGCGTATTGAGATGGCCAAAGAAACGCTGGCGGAAGTACAACTTGACGACCGGATGAACCATAAACCAAATGAGCTTTCGGGAGGCCAGCGTCAGAGGGTGGCTGTGGCACGTGCCCTGGTAAACAAACCTTCCATAGTCCTTGCCGACGAGCCTACAGGAAACCTTGATTCAAAAACATCCATTGAAATTATGGGACTGCTGGAAGATATCCACCGGCAGGGAAACACCATTATTGTGGTCACCCACGAAGAGGATATTGCCCTGCATGCACACCGCATTATTCGAATGATTGACGGCCGGATAGCTTCTGATGAAAAAAACAACAACATTATTACGGTAAAAGATTACGAGAGTACAACTGTTTAATTAATGAACGGTACGAATTATGGCTAAGATTTACACAAAATCAGGCGATTCAGGAAAAACATCCCTTATTGGCGGAACACGTGTTCCGAAATATGATGACCGGATAGAAGCATATGGAACTGTTGATGAGCTGAAAGCATGGGTCGGCCTGATTCGGGATAAGGTGGAAGAGGTCTCACTAAGAAGTGTATTGATAGAGATTCAGGACAGGTTATCTACGATTGAGTCGCTGCTGGCAAGTGATGATCCCGAAACAAGAAGAAAACTGCCTGTGCTGCTGGAAACCGATGTGGAATTTCTGGAAAAAGAAATAGACCGGATGAATGAATCTCTGCCACCATTAAAAACATTTATTCTTCCCGGAGGTCATGAGGTTGTTTCAATAACACATATTACACGTACTGTTTGCCGGCGGACCGAAAGGATAATCGCTAAACTGAGCGTCTCCGTAGCTGTCAATCCGTTAATAAGTAAATATATCAACCGCCTTTCTGACTACTTTTTTGTTCTCTCACGGAAACTGGCTATCGATTATAAAGCCGGTGAAACGCCCTGGAAGCCGCGTGTGTAGGGTGTTTTAGAATATTTTTCTTTTTTCTTTGATTAAATCAGAAAAAATTTACTTTTGCAAAAATTAAAAGATTGAGCTATGTATTGGACGTTAGAGTTAGCTTCTAAACTTGAGGATGCTCCCTGGCCGGCAACCAAAGATGAACTTATTGAGTGGTGTATCCGTACAGGAGTGCAGCCTGAGGTAATTGAAAACCTGAAGGAAATTGAAGACGAAGGAGAAGCTTATGAGCGTATTGAGGATTTATGGCCCGATTATCCTACCAAGGAAGACTTCTTCTTTAATGAGGACGAGTATTAAGGGAAATTAGAAGACAAAAACAGGAGCTGCCGGAATATGGCAGCTTTTTTTATGCCGTTTTCTGAAAAAAGCTGAAATTTACATGGCCGTATTTCCTGTGCTCGGTAAATCCTAACTGACCAGACAGATCAAGGGTGCCGGGATGTTCGATAATCAACAAGCCATTTGTATGTAACAAGTCAAACCGGAAGATCATTTCACTGATTTTGCTGATTTCAGGAAGATCATAAGGAGGGTCGCAGAAGATCAGGTCGAAGGTAAACGGGCTTGATTTAATAAACCGGAAGACATCTGAGCGTATTACCTGTATATCCATTTCAAAGCTACGTGCCGTGTCTTTGATAAACTGTGTACACCGGTAGTTTTGGTCCACCGAAACTACAGGCGTACAGCCTCTCGATGCAAACTCATAGGATATGGAGCCTGTTCCCGAAAACAGGTCGAGTGCTTTTTTACCGGTAAAATCTATTCTGTTATGCAGGATATTAAACAGGCCCTCCTTCGCCAAGTCGGTTGTTGGCCTGACAGGCAGGTTCTTTGGGGGATTGATCAAACGCCGACCGTATTTTCCTCCTATTATTCGCATTGTTGTACGTTAAACAAAGTGTAGTGTTTGTGTCCCATAAGATCGTCCAGCAGATAAGAGTAGCCAAACACACCATTTCTTTCGATAAAATGACTGGTTCTTATATACCGGTAAATCATTTCGTATAAAATGCTGCTTTTATCAATATCTCCTGATAACATCAGTGTTATTTCTTCAGGATTCAGATGTAGTTCTTCAATGGCGGTAAGCAGGAAATAGATAAAATCTTCCTTGGTGTTGTACCTGAAAAAGTTATGAAAGTGCAGGTTCTTATCTTTAAAGTATACCAGATCATAACCTCCGCTACGGACATTTAAAAACAGAGTATTATCGTCGGTTTTATTTTTAAAATTGATGAGCAGACTTTCAATAAGAACTGATGAACAGTGATAAAAACGAACATCAGGCCAGGTTGTTCCTGCCAGTTCGGTAAGAGTTTGCAGGGCTCCGTATACAGTCACCACGTTGTTTGTTTTTAAACTGTCAAATAAAGCTTCATAAGCTTCATCTGCCGGATGATTGAATTTCAGGTACATCAGTGCCTTGCTTTCGTCAAAAAGAGGAGGCGGTATGAGGGTGCTGAACGAATTGTCAATTAAGAAGAATACTTTTAAAAATGGCTGTTTTAGCCATATTTTCTCTTTCAGTAATTCGTTTAAAACAGTTGTTTCGTCAGCCGGACCCGCATCAGAAATAATTAAAGATTCAAAGGAAATGTATTTTTCAGAAGCTGGGTTGAATACTGCATAACAGATACTCCGCTGACTTATTTGTAACGTCAGGTAATAGGCTACAGTATTGCCTGCTGCAAATGTTTTATCGTAAAAAGTATTATGTGTTTTTAACCGCGAAGGCATCGGGAATACTTTTTATTCCCAGTTGCCGTCAGTTGAAGGTTCTGTCAATGATCCAACTTTCAGTCCGGGATATCTCTCCAGGTCTTCCTCTTTGGCAATCAGGTTTCTGACAGCCTGATCGTTCATACCTTTCATAAAGGCCGTATAAGGTGCCTTTACTTCAAATACAAATACCTTCATTCCGCCTCGTTCAATGGTGTCGGCTTGCATTTCAAACAGTTCGCCCTCCGAAAATGGAATGATAGCGAGCTGGTCAATAGTGTAGTCTTTGTGAGCAAACAGTGTATCAATGACACTAATATAACCGACTGTATCATTGATAGTTCTTGTAAAGGTTGTGTCTTCCGGATCCGGAATCATTTTAACGATCGGGATCTCCGCTATTTTAAGGAAACTGATTAACGTATCAAACTCATTGGCATACGATCCGTTGATCTTTTTAAAGACTAACTGCGAGTTACGTATGTCTTTTAATTTTTCTACAACCACTTTCTGTCTGGCTCTTTTTTCTTTATCGAACCGCACCGGTTCCATGATGCTTTCATAAACAAAATAGGCGAGAACAGCTATAATAGCTAATAAAACAACTTGAACAAGTATCTTTTTCATTTGTGAAATATTTTGCAAAGCAAATTTATAACTTTTTTTGGGTTAACCGTTTATATTTTTTAAATAATCAACCGGAAGGTAAATTACGGATGTGGATTTGTGTGTTCATCTTTTGTTGTTAGCACACTGAAATCAGGAATGTCATCAAGAAAAGAAAATGTTTTTTTTTCGTGATCAACACTACAGCAATAATGCTTCAAACCATTTGAGACGATCAGGTATTGTACCTGTAATCGTATGTTGTAAGCAGCTACTTGTTCAAATGTTTTTTGCGTGATGCGTACATTGGGCGACTTGAATTCTATAAGCACAACAGGTTTTCCGGTCTGGTCGGAGATAACAGCATCAAACCGTTTGTACATTTGGTTTACCTTAATCCCTTTTTCAATGGATATAAGTGTTTCCGGATATTTCTTTTCGCTTATCAGGTACCGGATAAATTGCTGCCGTACCCACTCTTCCGGCGTTAAAACAATATACCTTCTCCTGATAGGGTCAAATATTTCCGTTTTTTCACCGGTTTGCCTGGTTTTCACCGGATAGGTGGGTAAGTTTAATTGCTGCATCGTCCGTTTATTGCGCTAAATTTACGACAATAATTTATCCCGGCGCCTTGTTTGCCACAGTAATTGGCGGTAAAATAAAGTTACCGTTATTTTGGGTTTATTAATGTCGTTCAAATAAGTATTTTTGCAGTAAATGAAGGTGCTTCTATGAAAACAAAAGATGAAATTGTAAAAAACTGGCTGCCAAGGTACACAGGGCTTGACGTGGATAAATTCGGTAAATATATCCTGTTGACGAATTTTAATCAATACCTTGAGCTGTTTGCCAAAATAAACGGAGTTGAAATTGTTGGCAGTGGATTACCCATGCCCTGTGCTACAAGCGGTAACATCACCATGATTAATTTTGGGATAGGAAGTTCCAACGCGGCAACGGTGATGGATCTGGTGAGTTGTATCGATCCGAAAGCGGTGCTTTTTCTTGGGAAATGTGGCGGCCTGAAAATAAAAAACGAGGTAGGCGACCTGATATTACCCATAGCGGCCATCAGGGGTGAGGGAACGTCTGACGATTACCTTCCTTCCATTGTGCCGGCATTACCGGCATTTAGCCTTCAGAAAGCTATTTCCACTACCATACGCGATTACGGTAAAGATTACTGGACAGGTACCGTGTTTACTACCAACAGACGGGTTTGGGAGCACGATGAAAAGTTTAAAAAATATTTACGCAAAACCAGAAGTATGGCCATTGATATGGAAACAGCCACCATATTTACCGTAGGTTTTGCGAACGAAATACCTACAGGTGCGCTTTTACTGGTTTCCGACCAGCCGATGATCCCCGAAGGTATCAAAACAGCAGAAAGCGATAAAAAAGTGAATCAGCAATTTGTTGACGATCATGTGAATATCGGAATCGAATCGCTGAAACAACTGATAGACAAAAGGCTTACCGTTAAACACCTTAAATTTTAATTGTGACGTTCGAGCAGATCATCAACGATATTAAAAACAAAATCTTCTTTCCGGTTTACTTTTTGTATGGGGAAGAACCGTTTTATATTGACCAGCTCACGGCTTATATCGAACAAAATGCGCTGGATGAAAGTGTCAGGGAGTTTAATCAATCTATTGTTTACGGTAGAGATGTGACGCCGAAAGATGTCATCGATCTGGCGCGCAGGTTCCCGATGATGGGTAATTACCAGTTGGTTGTTGTAAAAGAAGCACAGGATCTTAAAACAATTGAGGGGCTGGAACCCTACCTTGATTCGTATCTGGATACAACGATTCTGGTTGTCAATTACAAATACAAGAAGCTGGATAAACGAAAATCCTTCTACAAAAAGCTGAGTAAAACAAAAAATGTAGTTCTTTTTGAGTCGGTACGTTTGTACGATAATAAAATTCCGGAATGGATTGAAAAAACGGTTCATCTGCTGGGGTATAAAATCGATCCGGTGGCTTCAGAATTACTTTCGGAATACCTGGGAAACGACCTGAGTACAATATATAATGAACTGGAAAAACTGATCATTAACATTAAAGCAGGGCAAACAGTTACCGTTGATGATATTGAGCGGTATATCGGGATAAGTAAAGATTTTAATGTGTTCGAATTTCAAAATGCACTGGGGACAAAAAATGTGTTAAAGGCCCAGCGCATTGCACAGCATTTTGAAGCAAATCCCAAAGAGCACCCTTTGCAAATGATCACCATCATGCTGCACAATTATTTTATGAAAGTGTTTTTGTATCACCAGTTGAAAAACAGAAATTCAAAGGAAATTGCTGCCGAACTGGGCCTGCATCCATACTTTCTAAATGATTATAAGCGGGCTTCGGCAAACTATCCGGTACAAAAAATAAAAACCATTATGTCGCAAATCAGAACCCTGGACCTGAAAAGTAAGGGTGTTGGCAGTACAGACGGGAAAAATTATGGCGATCTGAAAGAATTAGTTTTTAAAATTCTCCATTAAAAGCAGCTCAATTACCTGGATCGACTTTGTTATTTTTTTTCATCATGTTTAGGCTGACTTAAATATTTGCCCACCAGCATAGCCACAATCATGGCCAGGTATAGTTGTCCGGTAAAACTCAGGAAAATAGCAAGCGCTTTGGCTATTTCATGACTTGGTGTAATATCTCCATACCCCAATGTCGTCATTGTTACAAAGCTGAAATAAAGAAAATCGGCTGTCTGTCTTAACGAAGTCCCCGGATAATTAAATGCATGCGCATTGTTTATATATATTAACCTGAATAAAATAGATCCGATAATCCCTATTAAAAAATAAATATTAATGGCTTCAAGAAATTCAAGTGTTCCAACAGTTTTGCTTTTGGCTATCCGGGTAACCAGCTTAATAATAACATATATAAAAAACAAGAGTGATAAAACAGAAGCAATAATTGAGATAACGTTCAAATTAAAAAACAGGGCGCCTGCATCAATTAGCATAAGAAGCACTGCCAGATAGAAGTACTTGTATTTTTTTTCGATGGTGACTAATACCGCTGAAAAATAGATGGCAGTTAATATGGCGTAGTACAGGTAGGATATGACAACATCGTTACCAATCATGCCAATAACAAATACATAAATGAAACTAAGAAAAAACAATACGATATTACGTTGGGCCCTCCGTGTGCGTGCTTTACTCATGACAAGATATTTATGTGTGTGTGCCAAAAATACGAAATGTAATTATGCACTAAACAGCGATTATCTTTTAACTTTGCTGAAAACCTTACCTAATTGGAATACCAGTACCATCAATTAAAAAACGGTATCAAGATCATTCACAAAGAAGAGCAAAGTGCTGTGGCACATTGCGGACTGATGGTCAATACCGGTTCGCGCGATGAAAATGAGCAGGAAAGCGGCATGGCGCATTTTATTGAGCATCTTATTTTCAAAGGCACAAAAAAGCGCAAAGCTTACCATGTGCTTAGTCGAATTGAAAATGTTGGGGGCGACCTGAATGCTTTTACTACAAAGGAAGAAACCTGTATTTATGCTTCGTTCCTCCAGCCGTATTATGAGGTGAGCCTCGAATTGTTTGCCGATGTAGCTTTTAACTCCGTTTTTCCGGTGAAGGAATTAAAAAAGGAAAAGGACATCATCATTGATGAGATAAACTCGTATAACGACAGCCCGTCGGAGCTGATATTTGATGATTTTGAGGCTCTGCTGTTCGACGGGCATCCACTGGCAAGGAATATTCTGGGTGACATGGATCATGTAAAGCAATTTAAAAAGCAGGATGTGTTGCGCTTTGTAAAAAGAAACTACAGTACGCGACAGATGGTGATTGCTTCGGTGGGCCGGATAAAATTTGAGAAGCTTGTAACGCTTGTAGAAAGATATTTCGGTCATATCAGATCGTCAGCGGTGCCATCAAGGCGTTCTTCATTTACGGGATATGCAGCTTCCGAGAAGCGGGTCGACAAAGACTCTTACCTGACACATTGCATGATCGGAAACATTGCCTATCCCGCAGGTCATCCTGAAAAAATGACCATGCTGTTGCTGAACAATCTCCTTGGCGGGCCGGCGTTGAACTCGCGATTGAGTCTGGGTATCAGGGAAAAATATGGTTTTGCTTACGGCATTGAATCGATGTATCAACCCTATTCCGACACCGGCGTGTTTGCCGTTTACCTCGGGACAGACCCTGCCTATATTGACAAGGGAATAAAACTGGTGATCAAAGAAATGAAAAAACTGTCTGATAACAAGCTGGGAAGTATTCAGTTGCAAAGTGCAAAGCGGCAGCTTATCGGACAGCTGGCCATCAGCTATGAATCGAAACTGAACGAAATGCTCGCCATGGCCAAAAGCCATCTGAACAAGCCAAGAGTAAAAATATACGGGGAAATACTTTCAGAAATTGAAAACATAAAAGCAGACGATGTGCTGGAAGTAGCCAATAAGGTTTTTGATCCGAAAGAAATGAGCATGTTAATATATAATGCCAGATAATATGATCAGCACGAAATTAGAAAAGTATATTGAAGAGTTCACTACTGTTGAAAATGAGGTGCTCAGGGAGTTGAACCGGCAAACACATTTGCGCACCTTTTATCCGCGGATGCTGTCGGGTAGTGTGCAGGGTAAATTTCTGGAGATGATCTGCCGGATGCTGCAACCGAAGAACGTACTTGAAATAGGTACGTTTACCGGATATTCGGCTATTGCTATGGCAATGGGTATGCCTGAGAATGGACTTGTTTACACCATTGAGGTGAACGAAGAGATGGAGCCCTTCATAAGGGAATATATTGCCAAAGCGGGAATGGAACATAAAATTAAATTGCTCATGGGCGATGCCCTGCAGATTGTTCCTGCTATGGAAGAAACATTCGACCTTGTTTTTATTGATGCGGATAAGGAACAATATGTGACCTACTACGACCTGGCCATGGAAAAGCTTAAGCCCGGTGGGTTTATACTGGCGGATAATGTTCTTTGGAGCGGAAAAGTGCTGGAAGACGATACCCGGTCTGATAAAGAAACAAAAGGCATCAAGGTATTCAACCAACACGTAAAAAATGATGACAGGGCAGAGCAGGTGATGTTATCAATCCGCGATGGTTTGCTGCTGGTCAGGAAGCTTTAATTTGTCTTAAACTTATATGCTACCTTACGCAACTCCTCATTTGCTTTTACGATCTTCTGTTTCAGATTTTCCTTGTACGTCTTGATTTTCTCCATCATAGCTCCATTGCCGGTAGCCATCATCTGTGCAGCCAGAATAGCGGCATTTAAAGCACCGTTTATTCCTACTGTTGCCACAGGAATTCCCGGAGGCATTTGTACGATTGCCAGCAGAGCATCCATGCCGTCCAGTGTAGCATTGATGGGAACACCGATTACGGGAACAGGTGTCATGGAAGCAATAACGCCCGGCAGGTGAGCCGCCATGCCGGCTCCGGCAATGATGACCTTAACCCCCCTGGTTTCGGCGTTTTTGGCGAATTTTTCCACCTCTTCGGGAGTGCGGTGTGCCGATAAGGCATTCATTTCAAAAGGAATTTCCATTTCTTCAAAAAAAGCAGCAGCTTTTTCCATGACCTTTAAATCGGAAGTGCTGCCCATGATGATGCTGACAAGTGCGTTCATTTTTTATTATTTAGATTTAGCAAAAATAAGCAAATCAGGTGATTTTAATAGGGCTTAATTTTAACTTTGTCTCTCACTCATTTAAATCCGGCGATGGATCAGAAAATCATTAAAATACACGACAAACATTTTGCCCCTTTTATTAAGTTTGAAGAGATCGACAGAGCTGTATCTCAGATAGCTGATCGGATGAACAAGGAGCTCCACGACAAAAATCCTTTGTTTATCGCCATTCTGAACGGATCTTTTATGTTTGCTTCCGATCTTTTTCATAAGCTCAATTTCCCCTGTGAGATCACTTTTGTTAAGCTGGCTTCCTACAGCGGAACAAAATCGACAGAAACGGTCAGGCAACTGATTGGAATTGACGAAGATATTGTGGGCAGAAACATTGTGATTGTTGAGGATATCATCGATTCCGGACTAACCATGGAACGGGTGCTGACGCAGCTAAAGATGATTGGTGCAGCTGACATCAGGATAGCTACCCTGCTGTACAAACCCAATGCCTTTAAGGGAGATTATGCAATTGATTATATCGGGCTGGAGATTGGGAATGATTTTATTGTTGGCTACGGCCTTGATTACGACAAACAAGGCAGAAACTATAAAGATATTTATAAGATTGTTGAATAAATAAGACTCATAAACATGTTAAATATTGCTTTATTTGGGCCTCCGGGATCGGGCAAAGGAACCCAGTCGAAAAAAATAATTGAAAAATACAATCTGGCTTACATTTCAACGGGCGACATGTTGCGGGCAGAGATTGCAGAAGGTTCAGATTTGGGTAAACGCGTGAAGTCGGTGATGGATGCAGGTGAACTTGTATCGGATGAACTGGTCGTACAAATACTGGAAAAGAAGATTAAAAACCTGGTTGGTGCGAACGGGATCCTTTTTGACGGTTTTCCGAGAAACCTGGTACAGGCGTACATTTTAACCGGACTTCTTGCCAAATTGAACACAGAACTTACTGCCATGATAAGCCTTGAGGTGCCTGAAGAGGAACTGATGCAACGTATGTTAAAGCGTGCCGAATTAGAAGGCCGTAGTGACGACAAACCGGAAACCATTAAAAACAGGTTCCGCCAGTACGAATCAAAAACAAGACCCGTCTCCGGTTTTTACCGGGAAATGAATAAATGTTATCCGGTTAATGGTGTAGGGACTGTCGAAGAGATTTTTCAAAGGGTCTGCGGGGTGATTGACGGTTTAAAGTAAAAAGAACGAATCTTCCGGACATAAAAAAAGCTGCTCTGTGAAGCAGCTTTATGTATCATATATTTTTCGTTACGCTTTGTAATATCCTTTTTCTGCAGCATCTTTCAGGGCAGCTGCGATGCCCTTTTTATTGATAGTACGAATACCGGCAGCGCTCACCATCAAGGTAATCCATCTGTCTTCTTCAGGGATATAAAACTTTTTCGTTTGAAGGTTCGGGTGAAATTTCCTTCTGGTTTTGGCATGCGAGTGGGAAACATTATTTCCACTGATCACTTTTTTTCCTGTTATCTGACATATTCTTGACATCGCTGTATCTTTTTAATCCTTAAAATTTTGGGAGTGCAAAGAACGGAATAATTTTTTAATTATGCAACATTTCCTTCATTTTTTCACGTTTACATTTCAGATTGTTATCTCCTCCCGTACATATCTTCATAATACTTCTGGTAGTTACCTGAAGTCACATTATCCAGCCATTCCTGGTTTTCAAGATACCAATCCACGGTTTTCTCAATACCTTCTTCGAATTGAAGCGAAGGTTTCCATCCAAGTTCCTGTTGTAGTTTCGACGAATCAATGGCGTAACGCAGATCGTGCCCGGCGCGGTCGGTAACGTACGTGATCAGTTTTTCAGAAGTTCCTTCTGGTCGCCCCAGCTTTTTGTCCATCACTTTGCAAAGCACTTTGATCAGGTCAATATTTTTCCATTCATTATGGCCACCGATGTTATATGTTTCGCCAACCTTGTCGCTGTGGTAAATTACGTCAATGGCGCGGGCATGATCCACCACATAAAGCCAGTCGCGCACGTTTACACCCTTACCGTAAACCGGCAGCGGTTTGTTACTCCTGATGTTATTGATAAATAAGGGGATTAACTTCTCCGGAAACTGGTTGGGCCCGTAGTTGTTGGAGCAATTGGAAATAATCACCGGCAGACCGTAGGTGTCGTGGTAGGCTCTTACCAGGTGGTCGGAGCTGGCTTTTGAAGCAGAGTACGGGCTGTGCGGATCGTAAGCGGTATCTTCATAAAAATATCCTGTTTCGCCTAACGAACCATAAACTTCATCAGTGGAAATATGATAAAATCGTTTATTTTCAAAGTCGTTTTTCCATATATATTTGGCAGCATTCAGCAGGTTGACCGTACCCACAATGTTGGTCATGATAAACTCCATGGGGTTTGTAATAGAGCGGTCGACATGGGACTCGGCCGCCAGGTGGATCACCCCGTCAAACCTGTATTCTTCAAAAAGTTTCTGGATAAAGTCATTGTCCACAATATCCCCTTTGATGAAGGTGTAATTAGGTTTGTCCTGAATATCTTTCAGGTTTTCCAGGTTTCCGGCATAAGTCAGTTTATCCAGATTGTAAATATGGTAATCGGGATATTTATTCACAAACAGCCGCACAACATGCGACCCGATAAATCCTGCGCCTCCGGTGATGAGTATCTTTTTCATGATAATGCTCTTTCTTTTTTGAATTAAGAATACTGAATTACGAATATCGAATATCGAAATTTATTTCTGTATCAACTTTGAAATACGAGTATCAAATTCAGGCTAGTTCTTATTAATTTTTGTTTTTATTTCTTTTCGCGGTTTTAATACTTGAAACAAAAATGGATATTAGCTCATTATTTTCTATGTAAGTATTTTCTAAATCATCATTTGGTTCGATTAAAGGCTTTCGTTTAATTATCTTCAGACAGACAAAAGTTTCTCTTAATTCCTTTAAAATAATTTTTAGCTTATGAATAAAATCATTGGTGGATTCGGCCCCCTGAGCTTCGCCGTAGTTTAATGCCGGTGACGTCCCACTGCGTATCATTTGACCTGCAAGATAATTAGCCAATCTAGTGTTTGGTAATTTTTCGATGATATCGTCAATTTGAATTACAAAATCGATTAGCCTATCTTCGAGATCATACTTCTTTTCAGTCATTATTACTTAGAAAAGGATTTATAAAACTAAATTAATGTTCATTATTCAAAATTCAGTATTCAATATTCGATATTCAATATGCTATTCTCCAAACTTCTCCCTGTACGCCTGTTCCCATTTCCACGCTGAGGCCATCATTTCATCCAGCCCCCTTTCTGCTTTCCAGCCCAGTTCCTTATTGGAAAATGCCGGGTCGGCCCATACCTTTTCGATATCGCCCGGTCGCCGGTCCATAATTTTATAATTCAGTTTTATCCCTGTGGCTTTTTCGAAAGCCCGGATGACATCCAGCACCGAATACCCGGTTCCCGTACCCAGATTGAAGATTTCGAAATCGCTTTTCATTTTAGACTCAATCATCCGTTGTACAGCTACTACGTGTGCTTTGGCCAGGTCAACTACATGGATATAGTCCCTGATGGCTGTTCCGTCGTGCGTATCGTAGTCGTTGCCCCACACCCGCAAATAATCCCTGATACCCAAAGCAGTTTGTGTGATATAGGGAACCAGGTTGTTGGGAACGCCCTGTGGCAGTTCGCCGATCTCAGCTGAGTCGTGTGCCCCGATCGGGTTGAAATAGCGAAGGGCAATGGCTTTCAGTTCGGTTACGGATACCGTATCCCTGATAATTTCTTCCGAGATTTGTTTGGTGTTGCCATAGGGTGATTCGGCTGGCTTTATGGGTGCTTCTTCAGATACAGGTAATACGTCCGGCTGCCCGTAAACCGTACAGGATGACGAAAACACGAAATTTGTTATTTCGTTGTTTTTCATCCCTTCCAGCACGTTGAGCAGGGAGCACAGGTTGTTGGTATAATACATAAGCGGCTGCTCCACCGATTCACCTACTGCTTTTGAGGCGGCAAAGTGTATCACCCCGGCCAGGTCGTTATGCTTTTTGAAAAAAGCGGCTGTTTTTTCTCTGTCTGTCAGATCAAACACCTCAAAAGCAGGTCTTACCCCGGTAACGGCAGCTATCTGATCGGCAATTTCGGCCCGTGAATTTGATAAGTTGTCGATGATGACTACCTCAAATCCGTCCCGTTGCAATTCAACAACTGTGTGTGAGCCAATATAACCTGTTCCGCCGGTGACTAGTATTTTCATCCTTAATTTATTTTTTGTACACGACCGTTTTCCAGTTTGTATTTGTCATGGCTTTCGGGGCATTCGGCTATGCCCTTGTCGTCAAACTCCAGCCGGTGACCGTATTCACTCATCCAGCCCACCTGCCGGGCAGGGTTCCCTATCACCAAAGCATAGGGTAACACCTCTTTGGTAACCACAGCGCCGGCTCCGATAAAGGCGTATTCGCCAATATCATGGCCGCAGACAATGGTGGCGTTGGCTCCAATACTGACGCCCTTTTTTACAATGGTTTTTACGTACTGCCCGCGACGTACAACGGCACTGCGTGGGTTCACCACATTGGTAAAAACCATCGAGGGCCCCAGAAAAACATCGTCTTCACAAATAACACCGGTATAAATAGATACATTGTTCTGCACTTTGACATTGTTGCCCAAAACAACATCCGGCGACACTACAACGTTCTGCCCAATGTTACATTTTTCACCCAGTTTGGCGCCTGTCATAATATGTGAAAAGTGCCAGATTTTAGTTCCTTTGCCAATCTCACAGCCCTCATCAATGACAGCCGTTTCGTGTGCGAAATAGTCGGTGTTCATATTCCTTGTATTTGTCTTTCTGATGGTTTTCTATTTATTTTCCCGGAATTATTTTTCAATTTATCACCATCCCAATTGGCGGGGTTGTTAATGATATAATTTGAAATTCTGGTATGATCATTTTGATTACGGATGATATGATCCCAATACCGTAATTGCCATAATCGTTTATCAAAACGCGGCCAATTTTTATTTTTTACGTCACGAATATATTCATTGGTGGTCATTGTTTTAAACCAATCCATTATGTCAAATAATGACGCACCGTATTTTTTATTATTGGATCCGTATGACGGTTCGGCACGCCCATCGTTTTCGGCACGCCCACGTAGGGACGTCCCTGCGTGGGCATCGGATGCGTGGGCGTCGGATGCGTGGGCGTTTGTTATTTCAATAATACAATGAAAATGATTGGGCATGATGATATATTCATGACATTTCATATTCGGATATTTATTTTCCAATTCAAAATACCATTTTTCGATCATTCTTCCGGCATCGTTCATTATCATTTCGTTGTCGGCAATTTCTCCAAATAAACATGCCCGGTTTTGCACACATATTGTTACAAAATACAATCCTGATTGTGCATAATCATATCCTTTTAAACGGATTGAACGACGATGATGTATTTTGGGATTGTATGTCATATTTTTTTACCTGGATTTATTTGCCTGTAAATTCCAGCACCGCTTTCGTAATCACCTGTTGTATCTCTTCAGTCAGCTCCGTATGTATGGGTAAAGATAATACCGATTTACTTAACATTTCCGTTACCGGAAAGTCCCCTTCCTTATACCTTGGATCGAGGTAAGCCTTTTGCATGTGCAACGGTACCGGATAATAAACAGCCGAGGCGATTCCATTATCGGCTAAATGTGCCATCAGGCCCTCTCTGTCAACATCAGATAATACCAGTGTATATTGATGAAATACATGTGAGGTATAAGTCGCTGTAAAAGGAGTTTTAATCTTCGGATTATTGGCAAAAGCCTTATTATAATAGGCAGCAGCTTTTTGCCTTGCTTCAGCATATTCATCCAGATGTTTGAGCTTAATGTCGAGTACAGCCGCCTGCATACTGTCGAGACGTGAATTTACACCAACGTAGTCGTGATAATAACGAACCGCCATTCCATGATTTACCACCACACGCATCTGTGCTGCCAGTTCGTCATTGTTAGTAAAAATGGCTCCTCCGTCACCAAATGCACCCAGATTTTTCGATGGAAAAAACGATGTGCAACCGATATCTCCAATCGTTCCGGCTTTCATGGTTTTTCCGCTCTCGGAACAGGAGTAATCAGCTCCGATAGCCTGTGCGGTATCTTCAACCACATGTAAATTATGTTTTTTTGCCAGTTGAATGATGGGATGCATGTCAGCGCACTGGCCAAAAAGATGCACCGGAATAATCGCTTTCGTTTTTTGTGTGATGGCTTTTTCAATGGCTTCCGGTGTAATATTAAACGTATCGGGGTCCACATCCACCAAAACAGGTGTTAACCGCAGCAAAGCGATCACTTCCGCTGTTGCTATAAAAGTGAACGAAGTGGTAATTACTTCGTCTCCCGGCTGCAGGCCTAGCGCCATCAGGGCGACCTGTAAGGCATCCGTACCGTTAGCACAGGGAATAACATGTTTCACTCCCAGATAATTCTGAAGGTTTTCCTGGAACTGTTTTACTGCCGGCCCGTTGATAAAACTGGCAGTTTCCATAACCTGCAGAACGGCCTCGTCAATTTCGGGTTTTATTTTTTTGTATTGACCCACAAGGTCAACCATGGGGAACTTGATCATAAGTTTATTTATTATAGTGAATATGTGCAGCAAAGGTAGGAAAAGAGTAAAGAAAACACTTGTTTTTGTCCTGCATAAATAAAAGATTTTTAAAACGATAAAAGCAGACAACACCTATTTACTATCTTTGCATGAAATCGTTGGTTTTATGAAATTGCGTGTCGTAATCCTTTCTCTTTTTATGGCTTTCTCGTGGTCGATGCAGGCCCAGGTAAATGCCAACGATTCGGTAGTGGCAGCTTTCATGCCGTCTTTTAGTTATGCCTATCAGTTTCCGGGTGGAGATGTTGCCAAACAATATGGAAACAACTCTACCATTGGTGGCGCGCTGATGTATAAAACACGGAAGAACATCCTGCTTTCACTCGATGTTAATTTTATTTTTGGCAGCGACATTAAAAATGCTGATTCTATTTTACGGATGGTACTGACCGATAACGGATTCATCATTGATGGCAATGGTGTGTATGCCTTGTACAATATGTATGAACGAGGCTACAGCATTAATTTCCGTATCGGAAAAGTTTTACACCTGCTGTCAGCCAATCCGAATTCGGGTGTGCTGCTGATGGGCGGATTTGGCTACCTGCTTCACCGGATGAAGATAGACGTACAACATCAGACAGCACCGCAGTTGGAAGGCGATTACGGCAAAGGGTACGACCGTTTGACTTCAGGTCTGGCATTGAACGAATTTATCGGATATTTTTATATGGGGAAATCCAGAATTCTGAACTTTTACGCCGGATTTGAATTTTACCAGGGATTTACCAGATCCCGCCGCGATTATATTTTTGATTTGATGGGGAAAGACAATTCGAATCACCTGGATTTGTTTTACGGCATTAAAATCGGCTGGATGATTCCGGTATATGATCGTGCTCCTGACAAATACTATTATTACTAAGCATGTGGTTAGTTTATAATTTCTTCATATTCCTTTATAAAAAGACAATCAGCTTAGCTGCTTTTTTTGGCAACGATAAAGCGAAGAAGTGGCTGAAAGGAAGAGAAGATGTTTTCAGCAAACTAAAATCCGCCATCAGGGAAGAGGATAAAACCATTTGGTTTCATTGTGCCAGCCTGGGTGAGTTTGAGCAGGGTCGTCCGCTGATTGAAACCATTAAAAAATCCTATCCGGAATATAAAATATTACTGACCTTTTTCTCACCATCGGGTTACGAAGTGCGCAAGGATTACCCTTTGGCCGATCATGTTTTTTACCTGCCGGCCGACACCAAAAAAAATGCGCGGAAATTTGTGGAGATTGTACAACCGAGACTTGTGTTTTTTATTAAATACGAATTTTGGTTTAATTACATGAACGAGCTGTACAAAAGAAAGATTCCGTATTTTATGGTTTCAGTTATTTTCAGGCCTTCACAGCATTTTTTCAGGATATGGGGCTCGTGGTCCAGAAGGCAATTACGGAAAATTACCTACTTGTTTGTACAAGACGAACAGTCGTTAGAATTGCTGGACAGGTTCAAACTATACCATGCCGACCTCATTGGTGATACGCGTTTTGACCGGGTTGCCGAACTGGCTGATTTTGGAAAAGAGTTCCCTGTTATTGAGCGTTTTACACAAAACATGTCTGTTTTAGTGGCTGGCAGCACCTGGCCTGCCGATGAAGAAAAACTGCTTGCTTTGATGCAGAAGCTGGAGGAGGATATAAAACTTGTTATTGCACCACATCAGGTAGGAGAGGAACATATAGAACAGCTTAAAAAGAGTTTTGGAAAGTTTGGGGTGGAAGTATTCTCGAAAGCCACACAAAGCAACCTGGATGATGTACGGGTTTTGCTTATTGACAGTATCGGGGCTCTTTCCTATTTATATCGCTATGCAACTGTTACGTACATTGGCGGAGGTTTTGGGGCCGGCATCCACAACCTGCTGGAAGCTGCTACCTATGGCAAACCGGTGATTTTCGGACCGAATCATGAAAAATTCAGGGAGGCGTTGGATCTGATTGAAAATGGCGGTGGATTTACCGTTAACAATGCGGACGAATTGTTATCCATTTACCGTAAGCTGCTGACAGACCGTGTAAAATATGATGAAAGCGCAGCAACAGCAAAAGATTATGTAGTAAGCCATACCGGAGCAACGCAAAAGATACTGGAAAAAGCTAAAGAGTATCTTACTGCTTAACGGTTGTGCAGAGTTAAACTTCCTTACATTTAAGAAAATCAGCCTGATTTTCTTGCTACATTTGTACAAAATAAATCAGTTAAAAAATGGACATCAAAATACAAAAAGCGGCCAGGAAGGCCCCGACTGCCGATGCAGTTTATCTGTTTAAGGCAATAAATGATTTGAAAGAAGTAAAACTTTCCCGTGACGAACTGAGCTATGTAAGAAAAGAACTGAAGCTGAAAAGAAAACTAGTTGTAGTTAACCGGTTCAGGCAAAACCTGGTACTTGTGCAGGTCAGGCATAACGGATCGAAAGAAGCACAGTATGAAGCATTGCGCAAGCAGGGAAATGATGCGTTGGCTGTTTTTAATAAAGCCAGGTTAAAACATGTCATGGTCTATTCGTCAGAGACTAAAGACTTAACGCTGGCATTTATTGAGGGAATGTTACTCGGCGACTATCAGTTTCTCAAATATGTGAAAGAAGCGGATGAGAAGGAAAACAGTATGGAAGAGATCAGTGTCTGGTCGAAAGATGTGAGCGAAGAAGACATTGAAACACTCAGTATCATTACCGAAGCGGTGTACAATGCACGCGATTTTGTGAACGAACCACTCTCTTCACTTAACGCCGTCAAATTTGCCGAGGAAATTAAAAAACTGGGTGCTGCCTGCCATGCAAAGGTGGAGGTTTTTAACAAAAAGAAAATTGAAAGCCTGCGTATGGGCGGCTTGCTGGCAGTAAACAAAGGAAGCATCGATCCGCCTACGTTTACTATTATTGAATGGAAACCAAAAAAACCTGTCAACAAAAAACCATACATTTTCGTAGGTAAAGGAGTGATGTACGATACCGGTGGCCTTAGTTTGAAGCCGTCCAATTTTATGGATACAATGAAGTGCGATATGTCAGGCGGTGCTGCTGTGGCAGGTGCACTGTATGCCATTGCCAAAGCCGGTTTGCCGGTCCATGTAATAGGCATGATCCCGGCTACCGACAACCGCCCGGATGGCAATGCTTATGTGCCGGGCGATATCATTACGATGCTTGACGGAAGTACGGTTGAGGTGCTGAACACGGATGCCGAAGGACGAATGATCCTCGCTGATGCGCTGGCATATGCCAAAAACTACGACCCCGAACTGGTGATTGATATTGCCACGCTCACAGGTGCTGCCGCCAGGGCAATTGGTGCCAATGCGATGGTGGGTATGAAAGTAAAAGCGGAAAGGCAATTTTCCGAATTGCAGAAAGCAGCGAATAAAGTTCACGAACGCATTGTGGAGTTTCCGATGTGGGATGAGTATAAAGAGATGCTCAAGTCACCTATTGCCGACCTGAAGAATATCGGTGGTGCTGAAGCCGGAGCTATTACGGCAGGTAAATTCCTCGAGCATTTTACCGACTATCCGTATATTCATCTGGATATAGCCGGTCCGGCCTTTGTGGCAAAACGCGACAGTTACCGTATAGAAGGCGGAACCGGTGTGGGTGTGCGCCTGTTTTTCGAGTTTATTCGTT